>Ga0233434_1000387_pt1 | contig 51098 bp, 51 predicted proteins | sample SI_122_August201_4_FD_182738 | JGI IMG/M metagenome (GOLD analysis project Ga0233434, IMG submission 182738) | Seawater microbial communities from Saanich Inlet, British Columbia, Canada - SI_122_August2016_120_MG | ecosystem: Environmental > Aquatic > Marine > Inlet | place: Canada: British...
AATTTTTCACCAAGTAATTTTGTAGCACCCATTACACCTATTGGATTTACAGCTTTGTCAGTACTGATGAATATCATTTTTTGAATTTTTTCTTTTTTTGCAGCTTTAATGATATTTTTTGTTCCCATAATATTTACATTAATAGTTTCTAGTGGATTAAGTTCACATCGATCTACATGTTTTAGTGCTGCCGCATGAAAAATGATATCAATATCTTTTACAATTTCGGATACTCTTTCTTCATTTTGAATATCACCTATAACATATTCAATATTTTTATGATTTTCATATTCAGATTCCATTTCATATAGACTGTTTTCATCATTACTGAAAATCCTAATGAATTTTGCACCATCAGAAATAGATTTTTTTACCAAAGCTTGACCAATAGAACCAGTTCCTCCAGTTATGAGAATATTTTTTTTATATAGAATAGATTGCAATTAGTTTTTCAAGTAATTTTGATTTAATAACTATTTTTTTTTAACTTAATTTTTATGAATAAGTAATTTTTCATAAAGTTCCAAATATTTTAATCCAATTAAAGACCAGTCGTGATTTTTGATTTCTTCAAGTGCATTAAGTCTAATTTCTTCATGTTTATTTGGATTATCCATTAGAAAATTAATTGTAGATAATAATTCTTCAAAATCACTGGGTTTAACTATAAACGTATTTTTCATATGAACCAATGTATCTTTTGCAAGAGTTTCTACTAGTTTTAGAAAAATTAATTTAATCCTTAGAAAAATACGCCTCTCATTAATTACAAGTAAAAACAATCCATTTTTTTTAACTCCAACTAATAAAAAAGAGGAATATGAAATAAAACTAGTTTTAAAAAATAATTTTAATTCAATAATTCATTTTATTTTCTATTTAATTCATTAATTGTTATTACGTTCTCTTACAACATTAACTAATGAATACAACATGATGGATGTCATACTTAGTATTGTTCCTAGAATTATAGAACCTATTCCTATCAAAGAAATATTTGTTATTATTTGACGGGAAATAGTAAATTCTTGAATAGTCCACACAACAAAAAAAAGACCTATCATTAGAAAAACAAATCCTGGAACACCATAAAATTTCAATGGATGTTCTATTGAAATAAATTTCATAGTACTCATTATTACTGAAACACCATGGGATGTAGGATTATGGGTAGAAGTATCTCCTTGATATGAAACTGTAATTGGAACTTCTATAATGTTAAAATTTTGTGAATTAGCTTTTATCAAAATTTCTGTTGATACCCCCATACCTGTATCTGATGGGATGATTTGATTTAGAATTTTTTTATTATATGCTCTAAATCCACTTTGTGAATCTGAGATTTTGTTATCTGAAGTTGAATTAGCTAATGCGGTAATAGCTTTAATTCCAATTTTTCTATATGTTGGAACTTCATTTGAATCATCATTAGAAAAACGAGATCCAATTACAATATCTGCTTGTTGATTAATTATTGGTTTTAAAACTGATTTAATATCTGATGTTTTATGTTGCCCATCTGAATCAAATGTAACCAAAATATCAAAATTAAGTTCTGAAGCTTTTGTAAAAATACTTCTAATGGCAGAACCATAGCCTAAATTTTTTGGATGATTAATTACAATAACCCCCATTTCTTCAGCAATTTCTCCAGTCATATCTGATGAACCATCATTACATACAATAATTGAATATGATAATTTTTTCAGTTTTGTAATAATTTTAGCTATATTTTCTTCTTCATTAAATGCTGGAATCCCAATTACTGTTTTCATGATAATCATATATTCAAATCAGTATTGTTAATAATATTACTAATTGTATAAATTTTTTAATTTGATCCTGGGCCAGACCAGCCATGTTCCGAAGTATATTCTTCTAAGTAAATTTGAATTGCTCTCCTTTCAACATCTTTTGTCATATATCTAGTACCATGTGCAGCTTTAGGCCCATCATGAAACAATGCTACGCTATTATCTAAATTATATGGTTCAAAAATAATTTTTGATTCATCTGCTTCAGATGCAATATACGTTCCACCAGGATCTCCTTTTTTCCAATTTTTTGAAAAATATACCATCATTACAATTGTGCTTGGGCCTACATTATGTATATGAGGTAATTGGAACCCTCCTTTTTTATATGCAACAAAACTAAAATGTTTAACTTTTGTTATTGGAATCCCAGTAAATTTTCTCATATTTTCTATGAACTCTTCAGAATGGCAATAATGATAAAATTGATTCCATTCTTTGCTTAGTTTTGAATCTTCTTCATCTTTTACAATCTCATTTTCATCATGATTTCCCCACCATCTTATTAATTGGGCTTTAGTCATTCCAGAACCATCTAAAAATTCATCTAGTTTAGGATATGTTTCATATAATTTTTCATATAATTCTCTATCAATAAATTCTTCAATAAATCCAAATTTGAATGGTTGATTATTTTGAAAGTCTGATGATTTTTCAAAAACATTTTTCCAATTAATAATTTTTAAATCATTCATATTTTTCAATCCACCATAATTTCTAAAGCCTTAGTATTCATTTTATAAAAAACGCCTGTAAGAATTATTGGATAGTATTTTTTTATTAAAGGGGAAAATATTTTTCCTTTTAAACCTAATTTTAAATCTATATTTATTGAAATATGAGAGCCTGATTCAATTTCTTCAAATAAAACATTGATACTGGAGTTCTTAGCTGGCCCAGATAATATTTCAATCATAGCTTGATTGTCTACTATTTTATGTTTCGATTCTTGTTTAATTTCTTTTTTAATAATAGTTTTAAAAATAAATACATCTTCAGTTATTACATCTTCGTTATCTTTTTTTATGATTTCTACATTTTTTATTTGGTCAGGTAAATAAAATGGATAATTTTCATAATCTTTTACAACTTCTAGTAGTTGTTTAGGAGAAGCAGCTAAATTTATTGAGAATTGTATTTTTGACACTCTTTAAACCCACTAGGTATGCTTATTAATATTTCGTATATTCTTTTACCTGAATTTTAATTTTATTAAATAATTTTATTTTGTATTCTTTTATTTGATATTGCATAAAATACTGCATGTCCTAAAGAAGCAAATACCATTCCTAATGCTATTCCATTGATTCCAAATATATTTCCAAGAATTATTATTGATGGAATTTGAACCATTACAAAAATTATATTGCCAAATAAGACAATTTTACTTTTTAAAAGTGCTAAAAATTGTGATTGGAATATTATAATAAAAGAATGAGGAATTAAAATTAAACTAATAATTTGGACTACTTGAATTGTTTCACTGAATTTTGGAAATAAGACGGGAATTACTATAGGTGATAATATGATTCCAAAACCTGAAATGAATATTGAAGTAATAATTAAAATGAGTTTTAATTTTTTATTTCTAATTCCACTAGAATCTTGGGGTAAAATATATTGATAAACAATAGATGGTATTAATAATAACACAGTTAGAAATTGAATTCCTAATTGATAGTTTCCTAAAATTATAAAACCAAAAAGTGGTGCAATTATTATTTTATCTAAAGATCCAGTCAAAATACTTGCTAGATCAGTTGCATAATTATGAATGATAAAATTCTTTTTTGGTTTCAGTTTTGACAAATCAAAATTTAAATTTTTACGATCTTTAAGTAATCTATATGAATATACGAAAAATGATAATCCTAATCCAATGATTACTCCATCATTTCCAATTAAATAATAAAACCCAATGGCTAGAAGTATCATCAAAATTCTTTGTGAAATCATATATTTTGCATAAGTTTTGTAAAATTTTCTACCTAGTATTTCAGAAGAAATAATTGCAAATAAAATATATCCTATTACATACAAACTTGCACCAATATTGAAAAAAATTAAAAATAAAATTATTGATGAAATTAACCCTGTCATTAAAGAAACAAATGCCAATTCTTGAACAATTTTTTCTCCTTTAGCTGTAAAAACTGTAATCGTATTTTGTGCACCTACAGTTGAAATAACTCCTACTAAACTTGCAATAGCAATAAAATAACTTATTTCGCCATAACTGTCTACTTCTATTAGAGATGCTATGTAGAACCAAAAAATACCACTAATTCCAGTTGCTAAAACATTCCCTGAGCCAAGCATTGCTAAATCTTTTGAACTTAATGCTATTTTTTTTAATTTATTCCACATATCTGACATATTTTTGTTCTATTTTCAAATTAATTATTTGATGATGTTAAAGTTTCTAATCTTTTATTCTCAATTTTTTTAATTCATGAAATTTTTTATAATCAATTTCAAAGATTTTAACATGATATTCAAAATTCAAATCTCTTGAATCAAAGATTTTAAATAAATATGAGAATTCTTTTTCATGTTCAAATATATTTTTGAAAAATATGGGTCGGTAAGTTGATTCTTTTCCATCTAAAACTAAATGTGTTAATCCCATATTTTCTCCTAATTCCAAGTATTCTTCGATTGAATTTGCGTGAAAATCTAATAATTGCATTTTATTGAATTCTGTACTCAAAATTGGGAATTCAGATTGATTCATTTTTGCTATCATTACATACTTTGATTCTGGTGAGTATTGATTGATTATTTCAGTTTTTTGTATAACTTTTTCAGCAATTTTGATTGCTTCAATTTCATGAATTGTATCAACTTTAACTTTAGCTTCAAGAAAAATTACTAATGATGTAATGACTATTACCATTAAAATCAAATAAAGATATTTTTTATAATGGATTTTTTCTGTAATCCATTTTACTGCAAATAATGAAATGATACAAAATATTGGATAAGCAGGTAAAAGATACCTGGAATCTGCAAATCTCAATAAAGCATAAAATCCAGGAATTAAAGTGAAAATTGTCATTAAAATAATAAAAATATTATTTTGTTTCCATTTTTTAAAAATTAAGATTGATCCTAATGGAATAAAAAATATAAAAATTGGAATCATTGACCATGATAAGAATTTTATAATATTCTCAAAATTATAATCATAATACCATGGTATTGATTCTTTGTCCTCAATGAAATCTCCTTCAATGTATATTAACTCTGCATTAATTCTATTAAAAATTAAATTTTCATTTTCTGTAGTTGTATTTAGAAAAATTAATGGTGTAAGTATTAATAAGAAAATTATTACTGTAAGTAAATATTTTTTTTTAAAATTTTGTTCTGATTTGTAATTAATAAAATAATATATTGACATTGGTAGAAATAAGAAAATACTTTCAAATCTAACAATTGATGTTATAGCAAGTAATCCAAATGAAAGAAAAATAAATTTTCTATTAGAACTTAGTGTAAATAAAAAAATTATTGATAATAATAAAATATAAAATGGTTCTGTTATTCCTAATAGGGAATTTTGTACAAGTCTTGGTTCTATAGCAAATAATAATGCACCAATTAATGATATCTCCTTCCCAAAAAATTTGTTACAAAGGAAATAAATTGGAATTATAGTAATTACTGAAATTAAAACAGAAAGCATTTTCTGTAATTCCATATAATCTACAAAATTGTCAAAAGGAAAAACTTCAAAGAAGAATGACAGGATTATTGGCCATCCTATGTGTGATAGTAAATAATTTGGCAATTGATCTAAAATTTTTATATCATTTGCATACCAAAAGTAGACTATTGCATCACTGGAATATCCTGGAACATATTGTGAAAAATAAAATAATCTAATTAATAATCCAATACCAATAATTAATCCTAAACAAAAAACTATTTTTTTTGTATTTTTTTCAATTGCAATACTTGATTTAAAATCCGTCAATATTATTCACTATTTTTTGAATTTTTACTAAAAAAGATTTGTAATTTATCTAAAAATAATGATACTACTCCTTCTAAATTTAACTGAGTAAAATAATCTAAATTTTTTAAGAAATGTTTTATTTTAAAATTATTTAGATACCATTTTGTAAATTGATACCATGGAAATATTAAATTTAAATTTTTATGTCCATATAATTTTGAAATACTTGTAATCCCTTTTGAACTTAAACCCTCCAAATGTTCATACATAATGTCTTCTTCAACAATATGAAAATTACCAAATTTTAAAATCTTTATCATAGTGGCCCAATCATTTCCAATAAATGAGTTTTGTACGATGCTTTCTTTAAGTTCATTTGTTCTAAAAATCCCATAAATTAATTGACATGTAGAATTTTTTAAATAAAATCTAATTTTTTCTTCATATGTTCCAAATATTGGTAGACTATCTATTGTTTTTATTGAACGTGATTTTTTAATAATTTTTTGAAAAAATGAATCTATCTTGGTTTCTTTTGATTTATTTCCAAAAATTTTCAGTGGTTTAATTTTACTTATACTTCCAACAATTTTTTGATCATTTTCTAAAATATTCATATTTTTTTCTAAAAATTTATTTGAAATTTTATCATTCACTCCAACCCATAAAAAAAATGGTGCAATTGCTTCACTTAAAACGAAATTAAAATTCCAATTTGCTCCCATATTTTGTTTTTGTCGAAAATATTTAATTCTTTTATCTTTTTTTAAAAATTGCTCACAAATTTTGTTTGTGGAATCTGTTGAATTATTATCTGAAATAATTAGTTCATAATCAGAAAAGGTTTGTGATAATATGGATTCTAACTTTTTTTCTAAAAATTCTTCACCGTTATAGACAGGTAAACCTATGCTTAATTTTGGATTTATTTTAGAATTGTTTGTATTCATATAATCTACATTTACAATTAAATAATTATTAATTAAGGCTACTAGGTCATAAATTCTTCATCATTTTTTCCTTTACTAGTTATTAAAATAAATTGCTTGACCTGTAGGAAGTTTTAACAACATTCCTGATTTATTATAAAAATATTTATCAACTACCTGTTTTGTTTCGTCATATCCTTCCCATCCATAATCGTCAAATAAAATAATTCCACCATGGGTTATTTTTGGGAAAAAGAAATCTAGAGTTGCTTTTGTAGGAATTGCTGAATTAAGATCAATATGTAAAAATACAATTTCATCAGGAGAGTTGGGTACTTCTGAAAATGATTCTGGAATGTATCCTTGATGAAATATTATTTTTTTTTCAAATTCTTTAAGATTTGATCTTGTTAATTCAATATTTAAATTTAAATATTTTCCAACATTTAATAATTCTTCTTTTAAAAGATTATCTTTTTTCATTTCTGACCATGAATCATACAAATGCATTGAAAAATTTTCTTTTATTTTTTCATCATTGTTGATTTCTCTTAATGAAAAAAATGTTGTTACTCCGTCACCTACACCACATTCTACAAAATTATATTTTAAACAATTAGTAAATTTCATAGCATGTCTTGTACAATAAGAAACAATCCAGTGTCTCCATCTTAAAGTATCTATATTTCCTTTAGAAATATTTGCAGTATTAGTTGTAAATTTAAAATTATTTTTTATATCAATACATGTTTTTCGAAAACAATCATCATCAAATTCATTAATCCATGGAAGTTGATGTTGTGTTGTCATTCCCCAGCCTACAAATTTAGGTTTGAGAATAAATTTTCTGTGAAAAAACCCTAGAAATGGCCTAATTCTAGGAAATTTATGATATATTTTTCTCCCAAATTCAAAAATCATATTTGATTTTACTAATTATATTTCATTAATGAGTGTTAAATATTCAAAACTATGACTCTTGCTTAATTTTTTTCATTTTAATTAATCCTTCTTTAATTTCAACAATTTTGATATTGGTTTTTTCTTGAATTTTTTTAATTTCTAAATTTACATTAACTCTTTTTGCTGGCAACTTCAATTTTTTAGAATTAATAGGTTTTATTTGATTCTGATTTAATTGAAAAATATTAGCAACAGTTATAGAAAAATCATATCTATTTACAAAGTCCGATCCTACAACATGAAATATTCCTACTTCTTGTTTCATTAAAAGTTCTATCATAATATCTACAAAATTTGGAACAAAAGTTGGTTTGTTATACCAATCAGTAATTTCATTTAAAATTTTTCCTGAATTAACGGTATCAATTACTCTCAAAACAGAATTTGTATGCTGCCATTTTTCTTTTAATCCGTATGGTAAATCTGTTCTCAAAATTAAAAATGGTAAACTTGAATTTTTAACTAATTTCTCACTTTTATCTTTTGTATGTCCATAGAATGTTGCAGGATTAGTTATGTCTTCTTCTGAATATTTATTTTTACTTCCATCAAAAACAAATGAAGTAGAGATGTATACTAATTTACTTTTATTTTTTATACATGCAGAAATTATGTTGGATGTACCTGTAATATTTACATCTGTTGCTAATTTTTGATCTATTTCACAAAGATCAACATTTGTAATTGCTGTAGTATGAATAACGATATCTGGAAGAATTTTTTCAAAAATTTCTAATATTGAGTTTTTGTCTCTAATATCTAATGAGAAACCATTTGATATAGGAATTTTATTTTGATAATATGTGTAAAATACACTGTGCCCAAGTTGTTTTAACTTTTTTACAGTTTCAAAACCTATTACTCCGCTACCTCCAATTACTAATATTTTCATGTTTGATTCACTATTAAATTTAAGATGTTATTATATTTGAATCAATTTTTTATACACTTTAGATATCCATCTTTTGCTGCAGTTACAAGTAATTTTTTTTCTAAATTTTTATCAATTTTAAATTTGTTATTTTTCTTCAGAAATTTATTTACGGCTGATTTTGGATTATTATTCTTACCCCAATCACGATTTTGAACAAATTTTTCGGGTAAATCTTCTATAATTGTATCAAATACAACTACATATCCACCTTTAGTAACTAGTGGTGAATAAAATTCTAATTCTTTTAAAACATGTTTTTCTGTATGATTTGAATCAAGAAAAATTATGACTTTCTTATTTTTTGATAATTTGAATACTTTATCTCTAATTTTTTTATTTATTGATGAACCTTCTAACATTGTGATTCGTTTGTATAGTGGATGTTTTTCAATTTCTTTTTTATTATGTTCTCTTATGTCTATATCAATTCCAATTACTTCTCCTTTTCCAAGAAGTTCTAATATTGATGCAGAAAAAATTAAGGAACCACCATGAGCAATTCCTGTTTCAATAATAATATCGGGTTTATAATCCCAAATAATTTCTTGTATTGTGATCATATCTTGTGGATATTGAATTATTGGTCTACCTAACCAACTAAAATGATATGAATATTCATGTTTGTAACTTTCTAAAAACCATTTTTCAGAAGTTTCTTTTAATTTTTTATCTTTAAACATTTCAGCAATTTTTTTTCTATTTTGATTTTTAAATTCAAGATTTTTATCCATTTTTATCACCCAACAAAAGCATTCCAAACTAAATCCTTCTCAGATATAATTGGATTGTTAAGAGGCCATTTAATTCCAAATACTGGATCATCCCATCTTATACCATTTGAATAAGCGGGGTTATAAAATTCGGATATTTGATAATATACTTCTGTATTATCCTCTAATGATTGAAAACCATGAGCAAATCCTTTTGGAATATAGATTGACTTATGTTCATCTGATTTCAATTCTATTCCATACCATTGTTTGTAAGTTTTTGAATCTGGTCTTAAATCAATAATTACATCAAAAATACAGCCTTTTCTACAACTGACTATTTTTACTTCTTGAAATGGTTTTTCTTGAAAATGCATTCCCCGTAATGTCCCTTTTTTCAGATTAGACGACACACTGCATTGAGCAATTTTTGTAGTCAAACCTTTTTCTTTGAAAATTTTTTCATCCCATACACGTCCAAAAAAACCTCTGTTATCTTGATGTTTTTCCATCTCAATAATTACAGCATCTTTCAGATTAGTATTAGAAATAATCATGAAATTATTTGCACCTCTGGAATTGGAATTACAAATTTTCCTTCCCAATCTCGAATAAATTCCATTTGTTCAATTATTTCATCTTTTAAATTCCATGGTAGAATTAATAGATAATCTGGTTTTGTTTCTTTGATATCTTCTGGCTTTTTAATGATAAAATGTGTACCTGGAAGAAATAATCCTTGCTTGTATATACTACGATCAACTATGTATAAAATTACTTCATTTGGGATTTTGCAATAATTAAGTAATGTATTACCTTTAGCAGCTGCACCGTAACATACAATTTTTTTATTTTCAATTTTTGCATTTTCAAAAAATTCCTCTAATTCTTTTTTAATTTGATCTATTTTTAATGAGAATTTTTTATAAAAATTAATATCAAATAAACCTAAATGTTTTTCTTTATTAATTAATATAGATACTTTATCTGAAACTTGATATTTACTATTTTCAGAATGTTTAAGATAAACTCTAAGTGAACCACCATGCGTAGGTAATTCTTCAACATCAAATATTGTTAAATCATGTTTTTCAAAAATTTTATTTACCACAAATAATGAGAAATATGAAAAATGCTCGTGATATATTGTATCAAATTGATTCATTTCAATTAGTTTTTGTAAATGTGGAAATTCTAAAGTAATGACACCATTATTTGTTAAAAGTATTTTTAATCCTTTTACAAAATCATTCAAATTAGGAACATGCGCTAATACATTATTTCCTACAATTAAATCTGGTTGTTTGTATTTATCAATTATCTCAAGTGCAGTTTTTGAATTAAAAAATTTTTTTTCAGTTAGAATATTTTTCTTTATTGCAACATCTGCAACATTTTCTGCAGGTTCAATACCTAGTATTTTTAATCCTTGTTTCTTAAAATATTGTAATAGATAACCATCATTACTAGCAATTTCAATAACAAATTTTTCTTTATTCAGGCTAAATCGTTCAATCATTTTCTCTGTATATTTTTCAGCATGTTGTAACCATGTTTTTGAATATGATGAAAAATAAGCATATTTAGAGAAGATTTTTGATGGTATTTGCCATTCTTGTAATTGTACTAAAAAGCAATTTTCACAGACATACACTTTCAAAGGAAAAATATCTTCATTTTCATCTAATTTTTCTTTGTCAAGAAATGCATTTGAAAGTGGAGACATGCCTAAATCTAAAAATATGTTATTTAGATCTGAATTACAAAATCTACATTTTTTATCCATGGTGATTTTAGATTAATCTAGTATAATTTTCTATTTGTTCTTCAGATATTTTTCTCAAATCTTTCTTCTCTACGAATGCTTTATACCAATTTGATGTCCATTCTAGACTAGATTCTAAATCAAGCTTTTGTTCCCATGCTATTTTCTTTTTTGCTTTTTCACAATTTAATTTTAAAATTTTTTCTTCATGTGGTTCATTTTCATTTTCAAATTTTAATTTTATTTTATTTGGCCAAAGATTTTCTAATTTGGTTAAAATCCATTTAACTGATTTCATATCTTCATCTTTAGGTCCAAAATTCCATCCTTCCGAAAATTTTTCACTGTCTATACCTAACTCTTCAATTAGTTTGATGTATCCATACAATGGATCTAATACAAATTGCCAAGGTCTAATTGATTCTGGATTTCTAATTTTGATTTCATTTTCTTTAATTATTCCTCTGATTATATCTGGAATTAAACGATCTTTTGCCCAATCTCCACCACCAATTACATTTCCAGCTCTTGCTGATGCTAAAGAAATTTTATGATTTTCAAAATTTTTAGGATTAAAATATGAGTTTCTATAACTTGTAGTTACTAATTCTGCACAACCTTTACTACAACTATATGGATCATACCCGCCCATAGGATCACTTTCTACATGACTTTCAACATTAACTGTATTTTCATAACATTTGTCACTTGTAATTATTAATACTATACAGGATTTACCATTATTTTTTATGGCTTCTAGTACATTTATTGTTCCCATAATGTTTGTTTCATACGTTTCAATTGGATTTTCATATGATTCTCTTAGGATGGATTGAGCAGCCATATGGATAATGATATCTGGATTATTCTTGTTAATTGCTTTAAAAATGACATTGTAGTCTCTTATGTCTCCCAAAATTGATGTCATTCCTTTTTCAACTTTGGCTAATTCATACATACTTGGATTAGTTGGAATTGATTTTGAAATTCCTATTAAATTCACATTCAATTTTTGTAACCATATTGAAAGCCAACTACCTTTGAATCCTGTATGTCCTGTGATTAAAACAGTTTTACCATCCCAAAATTTTTTATTCATTACCAATTCTTCCAAGGAGCTTTGTTAGAATTCCATAATGATTCTAGATGATTTTTCTCTCTCATGGTATCAATGGGATGCCAAAACCCTTTATGTTTAAATCCTTGAAGCTGATTTTCTTTCACTAGTGTTTCAAGAGGATCTTTTTCCCATATGGTTGAATCATTTTCAATATAGTCAAACACTTGGGGTTCCAAAACAAAATATCCTCCATTTATCCAAGTTCCATCATCAGAAGGTTTTTCATTAAATTCTGAAATTAATCCCTCTTTAAAGTTCAATATTCCAAATCTTCCTGGTTGTTGAACTGCTGTAACTGTTGCAATAGATTTTTTATCTTTGTGAAATTGAATTAATTTTGATATATCAATATCACTTAATCCATCACCATAAGTAAAACAAAATGTTTCATCCCCAACGTAATCTTTCACTCTTTTTAATCTTCCCCCTGTCATTGTATCTAAACCAGTATCGATCAAAGTAATCTTCCAAGGCTCTACAAATTTTTGATGAACTTCCATTGAGTTATTTTGAATATCAAATGTCACATCTGATCTATGTAAAAAATAATTTGCAAAATATTCTTTAATTAAATATCCTTTATACCCACAACAAATTACAAAATCAGTAATATTATGCTTAGAATATGTTTTCATAATGTGCCAAAGAATTGGCATTCCCCCGATCTCAATTAACGGTTTTGGTTTTAGATAAGTTTCCTCACTAATTCTTGTTCCATATCCGCCTGCCAAAATCACTGCTTTCATATTCGATATTAAACAATTGATACTTTAATTATCTTTTGTATAATTCATATTTTTTATTGTTTAACCAATTTTTTTAAATTATAATCATCAAAAATAACATTTATCATTTCATTATCATTAGGTTTCCAAGCTATGTCTGCCAAAGTAAGGACTTTTGAAACATTTTCAGAAAGATTGACATGTGCAGAAGGAATATTCTTTGGAATTCTAATCAATACTGGATTTTCTTCACTTGATTCAATTTCTTTATAATTGCCGTCATAATCTTTTGTAATAAACATCACCTTTCCTTTTACACATACAAAGTAACTTGTTCGTTTAAGATGTAAGTGAGGTCCCTTAATTTCATTTTTATTAACTGATGAAATGTATATCATTTTAGGTTCAAAATCAAAAATTTTATCCCATTCTCTCCAAATGACAGTAAGCTCTCCATTAACATGATTATCTGTTACATCTTTAGTTTCATGAATTTCTAATTTTGTTGATTTTATTGATTTTTCATCCATATTATATAATTATTATTAAATAATAAAAAATCTTCTATTTTCAAATAAAATCTAAATAAAATATTTAAAAGTATTAAATGAAATAATATTTAATTAAATTAGATATTAATTGGTAGAACATTTGGTGATAGTATGAATATTCTAGTTACTGGAGGCTTGGGTTTTATTGGAAGTAATTTTATTTTATATCTAATTCAAAACTATCCTGAAATTAAAATCATAAATATTGATGCAGAAGTTTTAGGTTCTAATAAAAAAAATCTTTCACATCTTAAAAATAAAAATTACAAATATTTTAAGGGAAACATTACAGACAAAAAATTATTAAAAAAATTAATTCCACGTGTTGATTCTGTAATTAATTTTGCTGCAGAGTCACATGTAGATAGAAGTATTAGTAATTCTGAACCTTTTCTAAAATCAAATATTTTGGGAGTTTATTCTATACTTGATACAATTAGAAAAAATAGTAAAAAGACAAAATTTTTACAAATTTCTACTGATGAGGTTTTTGGTAGTAAATCTAGTGGTTCTGCACAAGAGGGAGATACTTTTCATCCTTCAAATCCTTATTCTGCATCTAAAGCTTCAGCTGAATTAATTATAGAATCATATGTTAAAACATATGATCTTGATATTATGATAACACGATGTACGAATAATTTTGGACCACAACAATTTCCAGAAAAATTAATTCCTAAAACTTTAATACGTTCAATCAATAATTTAAAAATTCCAATATACGGTACGGGTAAAAATATCCGTGATTGGTTATATGTTGAAGATCATTGTGATGCAATTTCTAAAGTTCTTTTAAATGGAAAAAGTGGAGAATCTTATAATATTTCTGGAAATAATTTATTTTCAAATATTCAATTAGTAAAAAAAATTCTTAAAAATTTGGATAAAAATGATGAATTAATTGATTATGTCATTGATAGACCTGGACATGATTTAAGATACAGCTTAGATTCGTCAAAAATTAGGCATAAACTTGGATGGAAACCTAAGCAAAAATTTGATAAATCTCTTTCTGAAACTGTTAATTGGTATTTGGAAAATAAAGCATGGTGGAAAAACCTGGCTACAAAACAAATGTTATCTCCAACACCATGGAAAAAATATAGAAAATAACTACCTAATAATTCTAAAAAAATCAACTACATTAAATTAATCATTAACTTAAATTACTATTTATGATTGATATGACAATTTATGGAGAAAATATTGAATAATGTAAATCCTGATCCTTTTACAAGTATCATAATTTTAAATTATGATGGAGGGAATGATCTCTTTGAATGTATTGAATCTGTAGAACAAACAAAAGATTGTAAATATGAAATAATTTTAATTGATAATGGTTCACGTGATGATAGTCATATAAAATGTAAAAATGAATTTTCTAAAATAAAATTAATTCAGAATAAAAAAAATATTGGAATGGCAGCTCGAAATATTGGAATAGAACATTCAAAAGCTGATTTTATTGTATTTTTAGATTCAGATACAGTAGTTGAGCAATTTTGGCTGAAACATCTTATTGAAAGTTTTAAGAAACATGGAGAAGGACTTTATCAACCAAAAATTTTAGAAAAAGAAAATAGGGATATAATTAGTAGTTGTGGAAATTTAATTAATATTTTTGGCTTTGGATTTGCTAAAGGAAGAGGTAAAAAAGATAATATTCAATTTGATGAATTTTCAAAAATTGGATATACTTCAGGTGCATGTACATTTTCTTCATTAAATACAATTAAAAAAATTGGAAAAATTGATGAGATTTTCTTTGCTTATCATGATGATTTAGAATATGGATGGAGAGCATCATTATTGGGAATAGATTCATTTTTTGAATCAAAATCAAGAATTTATCATCATGTTAGTTTAACTCTTGAAAAATCTAGTTTAAAAAAATTCTTTTTAACTGAACGAAATAGATTGATATGTCTAAAAACTCTTTACACAAGAAAAACATATTATAAAATTTTTCCATTAATGTTAATTTTAGAAATTGGAATTTTAATGTATTTTATAGTTAAGGGATCAGGGTTGGTTAAATTAAAAACATATTTTTCATTATTAAAATTACATTCCAAAATTTTAGAAAAAAGAAAAAATATTGAAAAAATAAGAAATTATTCTGATGCTCAAATTATTAAGAAATTTTCTAATGAATTTGTTTTACCTCATGATGTTGTATCTACAAATAATTCTAATAAAATAAATTCTATTATAATTTTTTTAAGTAAACAGGCAAGGAAGTTAATAAGCACATAACTATTAATTTTATTTAGAAATGAAAAAAAAAATATTCATTCTTGGAATTGGTAGTTTAACTGGTCATAAAATTGCATTACAATGTAAAAATGATTTCGATATTTCTGGTAGTTACAATTTAAGAAATCCTGAGTTAGATTTTGTTACATCATACAAATTAGATATTTTAAATTCAAAAAATCTTGAGAATTTATTAATTGAATACGATCCCGATTATATAATTAATTCATGTGCTCTTAACAATGTTGATTATTGTGAATCTCATCTTGAAGAAGCAAATAATGTAAATAGTAAATTTGTAGAAAATATTTCTAAAATCTCTGAATCTCTTGATTCAAAATTAATCCATTTGTCTTCTGATTCTGTTTTTGATGGGAACAAACAAACTTCCTATAGTGAAACGGATGTACCAAATCCTATCAATATTTACGGAAATTCAAAATTATTGGGTGAGAATTTTGCATTGACTAATCCTAATAATTTAGTAATTAGAGCTAGTGTTCTATATGGTTGGTTACCTCCTAATCTTTCAAACAAATCTTCTAGTTCTATGAAGCCACTAAATTTTGTATTTTGGTTAATTAACAAATTAAATTCTAATGAGGAAGTAAATATTATTGAAGATGAAATAAGTTCTCCAATAATTGTTGATGATTTTGCAAACTCAATCATATATTTACTTAAAAGAAATTATTCTGGAATATATCATTCTGCTCCAAATATCTGTATTAATAGATATGAATTTAGTAAAAAAATTGCTGAAGAATTAGAACTTAATTCTAATTTAATTAAACCAACTTCTAATAAAAAATTAGGTAGAAATGTTAAAACAGGAATTAATAAATGCCTTGATTCAAGTAAAATACAAACTTTGACTAAATTCAAATTTTTAACAGTAAACGAGTCTTTATCTTTATTAAAAAAACAGTTTTTAATTAATTAATTTTTTGAAATATATTTTTCAAATGATGTAAATTTAAATTTTTTTATTAGATTATCTATTTTAGGTAATGCATTATTGAGATTATGATATGTAATGAATTTATCTTTCCATGGTAAATTTAATTTTGGCATAAATTCAGGTGTTAGCTCCCATGAATGAATATAAAATGTTGAAGGAATATTTCTTGAAACATTATGATTAATTGCATTTTCTAAAAATTTCATCGGTAATGTTCTAAGATAAAATCCTCCTCCTGCAGGAATTTTTTTTCCTAAAATTTTAGTTGTTAAAAGTGGAAATTCCATTATTTTTCCATCTTCAGAATTATTTTCTAAATTATTTTTTGTAATTTTATATGGTTTTGTTTCAGCATTAGGCATTCCATATAGTTGTGTTTTAGCAGGAACAATACTACTATCATATTGATAATTGTGTTTAGATAATACATCAATTATCCATGAACTAGAGTTATTTAATGAAAATGTTGGAGCTCTAAACCCTTTACTTTTATTTTCACTTAATCTTTGAAATTCTAAAAGATCATGTGTAAATTCTTCTTTATTTTGTAAATCCAGTTTTTTATGATGCATTGAATGAAAAGCGATTTCATGTCCTTCTAGTATAATTTTATCTAATAATTCTGGATTTTCATCTAAAATTTCTCCTACTAGAAAAAAAGTTGCATTTGTTTCATTTTTTCTTAACCAATCTAAAATCTTGTCAATACCTTTAACTATTTTTGGCACTTTTTTTTTAATATCAATATTTTTCTGAATTAATTCAGGATGATACCACTCTTCAAAATCTATGCCTAAAAGATTATCCAATATGTTTCACTTTAATTCTAATATATGCTTTAATCTATTTAGAATAAGAATATTGATATTTTACATTAGAATCAACTACTATCATGATAATTTCAGAATGGAATCACTCAGATGAAGAGAAAATAAAAATTCTTGATTTGGCTTTGAAAGCATTTGGTGAATGTGAACTTACTAATTCTGATTATTTTGATTGGCAATATCTAAAGAATCCTACAGGTAAAGCTACAATAATTACTGTCAAAGACCCTGACAAAAATAATGCCATAGTTGGTGTGAACTCCTTTCTTCCTATGGATTTTATTTTAAATAAAAATCATTTAAAATGTTTATTATCTTGTAACTCCATAATTCATCCTGATTATAGAAATAAAGGAATTTTTACTCAATTAGTTTCAAAAATACCTGAAATATTTTCTACAAAACAATTTTCTTTTATTTATGGAATTCCAAATTTAAATTCAACAAAAATTTTTAAAAAAAATCAATTTTTAGAAATATCTAAACTTCCATTATTAATTAAACCACTTAATTTATCTACATACTTTAAATCATCTTTTTCAAAAATCATAAAACCTTTTGATATTTTCTGGAAACCTAACTATTCAATATCTTCTAATATTAAATTAATTGAAAATAATTTTGATGTTGAATTTAATAATTTAAGTCAAAAATCATTTAATCAGTTTTCTTTATTTCATTTTAAAAATAAAGAATATTTACAATGGAGGTACCTTGATCATCCTACTAGAAATTATCGTGTATTATCATTAAGTGATAATTCAAAATTAATTGGTTATATTGTTACAAGAGAAATGAATGTTTTTTCAAAAAAATTAGGTATAATTGTAGATTTATTTGTCGATCCACTTTATACTAATAAAATGGTTTTTCAACCACTAATCAAAAAAACACTATTAGATTTTTGGAATAATGATGTATCTATGGTAATTTCTACATCTAAAATTGGAAATCTCGAAACTAAAATTTTACGTAAATCTGGATTTTTTACAGCTCCTTCATTCCTTAAACAAGAAAAATTACCATTAATTATTTCTACATTTAACGATAATTCTAAATTAATTCATAATTTTGATAATTGGTCTTTTGCATTAGGTGATTACGATGTTTTTTAGTTAATGTTTGAATTTTCTCCTAAAAGATACTTTTTACTTGAGTTTGAAATTATTTGAGAATTAAATGCAATTATACTATTTGTAATATTTTCACTTTCATTTATTTTACAGTTGCTCATAATTATAGAATTATTGATATTTACTTTTGAAATATCACAATTATCTCCGATACTTACATTTGGTCCAATTTCAGTATTGCTATGAATATCACAATTACTCCCAATAATTACCGGTCCTGTGATCTTTACATTTTTCAATATGGTGTTTTTTCCTATACTGATATTCCCAATTTTTACTACATTCTCTTCTATTCCCTTGTTTTTGATTGGATTCATATCTTCTAGAATTGCTTTGTTTGCATTTATGATGTCTTGAGGAGTACCTGTATCTTTCCAAAAACCAGTAACTACTTCAAAATTTATTTTCCCTTTGTCATTCAACAATAATTGTAATGCATCTGTTATTTCAAGTTCATTTCTCCATGATGGTTTTAATTTTTTTATAATATCAAAAATTTTTGGAGTTAGAAAATAAATCCCTATCACTGCTAAATTTGAAATTGAATTTTTTGGTTTTTCTGAAATATGTTTAATAGTTTTTCCTTCAATTTCTGCTATTCCAAATTGAGATGGATTATCAACTTCACATAATAAAATTGTAGCATCAGATTCAGATTTTTCAAAATTTTCTTTAATTGCTGTAATATCTTGTTTTAAAATATTATCACCAAGAAAAACAATAAATTTTTGATTTTGAACAAATTCATCACATAAACTAATTGCATGAGAAATTCCCTTTGGCGATTCTTGATGTATATATGTAAATTTTACTCCAAATTTGTCACCATCGCCATAAAATTCTTTTACTTTGTTTGAATTATTCCCCCCAATTATTATTGCAATTTCATTGATCCCTGCATTTTTTAAAACTTCAATACAATACTGTGACATTGGTTTATTTGCTATTGGTAGTAATTGTTTTGGCATAGTATGTGTAAATGGTCTTAATCGTGTTCCAAACCCTCCATGTAAAATAATACCTTTCATTGAAATCAATTAGCCTTCTTACTTTATTTAGTTTTATAAAAAATGTAACTATTCCTCATTATCATAATTTATTTTTTTTAAATTTCCATTATCATCTCTTAACAAATTTCCACTTTCATCTTTTTTAAATAAATCATAGTTTGCATGTCTATCAATTATTTTTAAAAAATCTTCGCGTGTTATTTCAAAATCACGTAAATATTCATTCAAATATTTTTCTGGAATTTTACCTTCATGTTTTTTCACTAATTCTAACCCTTCTTTTCTTTCTAGTATTCCTTGTCTAATGTTTATTGATGCTTGATCTGTAGCTCTACCATAACCAAATTTTATCCATTTTAAATAATCATGTAATCCTTGTCCTTTGTTATCAAGATTTTCATAATTTGTAAAAGTTCCTTCCATAGGACCATCATGTACTAAGAAACCATATTCGTTAATCATTTTTTCTAATTGTTCTTTACCGCCCCATTTAATAAAATGTCCAAGATACAATCCTGTCACCCCTACATTTGAAATTTCTTCATCACTAGGATGTTCATACATCAATAAATCTTTAGTTGTAATACCATACTTGTTTAGATATTTAACATCTCTAAATCCACTGGCTTGATCTTTCACATGAATTGTCTCACCATATTTTTTATGCCAATCTTTATCTTGAATTCCTTTGTTTTGATCTTCTAATGGACCACCATACTCTGCTTGACTATTTTCACCCCATACGATTAGTGGGATTTTAAATTTTACCGCCATTTGCCAACAAAGTGAGTATATTCCCATATGTTCTGGCCATGATTGATCTCCAAGTTCTTGTAATCCTATTTTTTGAATTTTTTTGTAAAGTTCCCTTTTTGGAGAAATTTCAATACAATCTACATCAAATTTATTTTTTAAATTTTCTAAATTCTTCCTTCCTAATTCTGTCCATTCTCTAGGCCTAAATGCCATAACAAGAGGATTCATTCCAAACTCTTCTTTAATTAAATATGTTTGAAAATGAGAGTCTTTTCCACCGCTTACTGGTATGAGACAATCGTAATTTCTCCCATCTTTGTTTCTAAATTTTTCTAGAATTTCTTTAAGCTCATTTTTTCTCATATCCCAGTTTACTTCATGTTTAATTTTTAAAAAATTACAAGCTGTACATATACAATTTTCATCTAATTCTAAATCTGGTTTAGTTTCTGGATAAAGACAATTTTTACAATAACGAATCATGATGAAAATAAAAAATCATTCTTATATAAAGATCATATTTTTACAGGCACTTTTATTTGAATATCGAAAATATGAAAATAATCCTATATTTTACAGTAAAACTATGAGATTTAATTGGCTTTATTTTTATATCTGATTTAACTGCTCTAAAATGTGAAAGTACTCTTAATTCAACCTCCAGTTCGAGTTGATCATGATCCTGTTGATATTCCTGCAGGTGTTAGTATTTTAGCAAGTATTGCAATTAACGAAGGTCATCAGGTTGCAATTATGGATTTGAATGCTTATCGACCAATTCCAACTTGGTCTGATGCCGCAAAACAAATGGCAGTTGAAAAATGGGATGTAATTGGAATTGGAGGATTAAGCAGTATGTATAGTGATATAAAAAAAGTAATTCAAATTTCTAGAAAATTGAACCCTCGTGCATTAATTGTGTGTGGAGGTGGTTTCATAACTTACATGCCAGATAAAATTATGAAATTTAATCCTGATATTGATATAGCTTGTATTGGAGAAGGAGAAGACACTTGGAAAGATATTCTTAGAACTTATGGAAAAGGTGATTGGAAAAATGTAAAGGGAATTTGTTATAGAGACGGAGAAACCGTATCATATACCGAACCTAGACCATTAATTGCCAATATGGATGATATTCCATTTCCTGCTTATGATCTATTAGATATGGAATCTTATTTTAAATTCTCTGGATCTATGTGGGCTCCTGGAGCATGGAAAAGTAGAAGAAGAATTAATTTTGTAACTGAAAGAGGTTGTCCTAGACAATGTACTTTTTGTACCCATAATGGAATGAACCGATGGGATCAAGAAGCGATGTTAGGAAAAGAACGACTCGAATTATTGGACCAAGAATCTGGATTTCAATCTGTAATGAGGTTTTTCTCTCCAGAATACGTTGTTAAACAATCTCTGGAATTACTGGAAAAATATCAAATTGATTATATCTGTTTATTAGATGAAAACCTTACAGCTGATAGAAGAAGATTACATGACTTTTGTGATTTATGGATTCAAGAAGGTTTAAACAAAAAAATCAAACTAGCAACTTCTGGTGATTCCCCAAGTATTACTCCTGAGGTTGCACATCATATGAAAGAAGCTGGTTTTGTTTTTATTTCTGTTGGCGGTGAAAGTGGAAGTGATAAAGTTCTAAGAGAAGATATTCAGAAAGGTGTTACGGTTGCAAATAATCAAACCGCTATTGATATTTTACGAAGAGAAGGATTACCTCCTCATATGACATTCATGGTTGGAAATCCAAATGAAAACATTGATGATGTTTTGGATACAGTTTCCTTTTTTGAAAAAAATGGTGCAGTAGTTAACCCATTCATTTGTACTCCATATCCTGGAACTAAAATTTTTATGGATAACGAAGATTTTATTTTAGGACAGTATGATGAACGATTTGAAATGATCAGAACAAAAAATATTTCAAATTTACCTGAAGAGAAAGTTAAAAAAATAAAAGATGAGGCATTAGAGAAATTCTTAATTTCATTAAATAACGCTACTGATTATAGTTGTACCGTTAGTAAACACTTTGATTTCGCTGATTTAATTGCAATACGACATTTTATGCATAATGTTGACTTTGGAAAACTTTTAAAACTTGCACATTTACGCGGTTGGAAACATTCTGAAAAATGGTCAGAACGATGTCCAGTTTGTTTGGCAAAACAAGAATTTACAATAAAAGCTACCATCTAATAATATAAAATATAAATAATGTTTTACTTTTACACCAGCTATGATTAAAGGGAATTTTAAAATAAAAAAAATTGAACAAGATGAAAAAGATCTTGAAGAACGAAAATTTGAAGAATTGATTGAAAAATCAGGAGCTGGTTCTCATATGGTTTTTAGAAGTAAAGATAAAGATGATGAATTTTTTGTTGATGAAATTTAATTCATTATATTTTCTAATTTAATTAAGTAAACTAATATACATTTTTAATAATAATGATTTAACTTAACACATGTCTGAAGATACTTTTTTTGAATTATCCGAAAACACTCTCAAAAAAATATTGAAGAAAAAAAATGAAATGGGGTTTTCTAAAAAATCATGGGATGATTGGTTTGAAGTATTCTTTAATGAAAATAAAAATGAATCTAGTAATCAAAAAATAGAAAGAATTTTTGAAAAAACTACTTTAGATAGATATTATGATGAATGGATTGAAAATTTTTCATTAAATTTAAACAATATAAAAAATGGTTTTTCTGCAAGAAATCTAATTCCAAATTCAAATCAATCTCCATCTTCAGCAATAATAATAGGACGTGGACCTTCAATACAAAAGCATAATCATCTTGAACTTTTATCAAAAAGTAATTACAACGGTTCTATAATTTGCACTGATGGTTCTTTAGTAAATGTTTTAAAATCTGGGATTACTCCTGACAAATTTAAAAATTTTTTTGTAGTTACTATAGATACTCAAGAAAGACAGAAAAAATCATATGATGATCCAATTGTAAAAAAATATGGAAATAAAATAAACTGCATTCTATCATCTACCGTTTCTCCTCACACTTATAAAATTGCATATGAATCTGGAATGAAAATATACTGGATTCATACACTTGTTGATTATGATAAAGGCAAAACATCATTTAATTATATTTCTAGTTTGATGAGTAAAACTGAAAATAATCCTAAAGGATTACCAGCCATACAAACAGGTGGAAATGTAGGTACTTCTGCATGGGTTATTGCATGGAATATTTTAAAACATTCTCATGTTGGTTTGATAGGAATTGATCATGGGTATTATTCTGATGATCGAACTTCTGACGATCATATTTTACCTGAATATGAAAATAAAAATAGTGAAGAATATAAAAAAGCATATCCAAAAATCTATAATCCCATTTTTAATGTAACTTGTATTCAAGATCCAATTTTTCAATATTATAGTAATGCATTAAAAGAATTTATTTTAAAAACATCAAAAGTTGTAACTACAATCAATGCTACTGAAGGAGGTACAATTTTTGGAAATGGTATTGAATGTACAACACTAAAAAAATTTATAGAAAAATATAATTTTTAAAAATATTTTTTACGGTTAGTTTATTAGCATATTTTTTTATAAATTAAATATTGACAAATTCTATTTATTTATTAACAGCAAATTCAAATATTGCTAATTTGTCGTTAGAAAAAAATTTAGAAGATAAAATCATTTCATTTGATTTCAAAACTCATACCGAATTAGAAAAATTAGGAATTAAACATGAAATTGTAGATAATTATTTAGATTTAAACGATAATGAACAAATTGAATCTATTGTATATCATAAATTTATGCAATGGCATCAACAATCCTGGCTATCTAAATATATTCATCTGGACGAACTGAATTTAGGCTCATTATTAGATCAATTCCTGGGAATGTATTTTCTTCAAATTGTTAAAAAGTTTGTTTGTATAAATAAAATTTTTCAAACTGAAATTACAGATTCTATAATTGTTTCACAAGATTTACTTAAAATCGTTTCACATTTTCCAAAATTAAAAAATATAAAAATTCATTCAATACCTGGAAAAAATGAAAATCAACTTTATTATGATAGAATACAAATACCAATCAAAATTAGTTCCAAATCTTTTTCTATATGGATATCTAGAAAAAATTTTTTAAAATTAAAGAATTTTTTTGAAAAACTTTCCATTAAAATTTTTAGACTTAAACCTAATCTTAAAGCTAAAAATAATCCAAAATCTATTTTACTTTTAGATTTTAATATATTACTTGATGGTGATTTTATAAAGGATCTATCTACACTTAAATCTGAAATAATTCTTTTACATGAAAGAAAGCCTGCTATATGGAATATTGAAAGTTTCAAAAAAATTTATAATTCAAAATCAAAAATTTTACGATTACAAGATTTTATGGATAGATCAACTCAACAAAATGTTTTAGAAATTAACAAGCAAATTCAAAATAATTTAGAAACTATTAAATCAAAATCTGAATTTAAAACTTTTTTTTCAATAGATGGTATATCGCTTTGGCCAATGATAAAAGATGAATTTATTCTAATGTGCTCCAAATATTTTAAAGAAGCTGCAATAAGGTATTGTTTATCTGAATCACTTTTTAAAAATCAAAATATCAAATCTCTTTTAATTTTATATGCAAATGCGGCTGAAGAAAAAGTAATAATCCATGTTGCAAATAAATTTAAAATCCCTGGAATTGTTTTACAGCATGGAATACCTCCAAATACAGAATATTATAAAAAATTTTTATCTTTGTGGTATCCGATCGAACAACATCACTTAATACATGCAGTTTGGGATAATACTGAAAAAAATCATTTAAGATCTTTAGGTATACCTGATGAAAATTTTGTATTAACTGGTAGTCATAGATTAGATCATTTATTCAAGGTCAAAGATCAATGCAAAAATGATGGAAGTATATTGGTTGCTTCCAGTTCATTGGCTAAACAAGATGAATCTCTAGATAGTTCTACATTAACAGCTATAGAATATGGCAATATGTTAAAGAATATTTGTAAAATTTCAAACAAGATTAAGGATAAAAAATTAATTGTAAAATTACATCCAGCTCAATCCCCTTCATTTGATGCTAAAATGTTAATTCAAGAAGTTGATCCATCAATTCCAATATTTCAACATGAAAATATTTTTTCCTTTTTAAAAAATTGTGATGTACTGGTTTGCATGGAATATTCTACTATCTTGTTAGAAGCTATGATTTTGAATAAACCTACCATCACAATTCTTGTCTATTCTGATTGGTATGGAGATGATGAAATGATTAAAAGTGGTGCAACTTTAGCTGTTCGTACTCCTGAAGAATTTCAATTAGCATTAGATAAAATTTTAACTGACAAAGAATTTAGAAATCAATTAATAAATAAAGGAAATCAGTTTGTAAATGATTTTTTGACTACTAAAAAACAATCATCAAAATTAATTAAACAATTATTAGAAAAACATTCAAAATAATACGATAATTTTAAATTTATACTATGAACTATACTGTTAATAATATAATGAATGAAAATATGGCTTGTATTATTCAAGCAAGAATGGGATCAAAAAGATTACCTAAAAAAATTTTAAAATTATTAGACGATAAAAATACGGTATTAGATTTTCTATTAAATCAAATTTCTTCATCTAAACTTCTAAATAAAATTATTATTGCAACTACTACTCTTGAAGAAGATAACGTGATTGAAGATTATGCAAAAAAAATGAAAATTAATTGTTTCAGGGGTTCACACGAAGATGTTTTAGATAGATATTATCAATGTGCTAAGAAATTTTCTTTATCTACCATTATTAGAATTACATCAGATTGCCCATTAACTGATCCGTTAATTATAGATCAAATTATTGAAATATTTCAATCTAATTCTTTTGATTATGTTTCAAACACTCAACCAATTACTTTTCCTGTTGGTATTGCAGTTGAAATTTTTAGCTTTAATACTTTAGAAGAATCTTGGAAAAATGCAAAATTATCTTCTGAGAGAGAACATGTAACTCCATACATGTATAAAAATAGAGAAAAATTTGATGTGTTTGATTTAAAATGTGCCCAAGATTATTCATTTATTCGTTTGACTGTAGATAAAATTAATGATCTAAATTTTCTAAAAATTGTAATTGCAAAGATTCAGAAAAGACCTATTTTATTAAATGATATTTTAGAATTTGCTTCTCAAAACTCTGAACTCTTAAAAATGAATAATAACACATTACCTCTAGAAGGTTATTTAAAATCATTAGAAAAAGATAAGAGTTTATAAAAAGAAAATAAAATGAGAATTGAAATAAAATGGTAAAAAGAATAAAATTATTTGACCCTTCAATTGATTCAAAAGAACAAAATGTTGTTCAAAGTATTTTACAAAGTCATTTTTGGGCATCTGGATCTGGTGTTGGTAAAGTAAAAAAATTTGAAGAATCTTTTAAAAATTATATTGGTAGTAAGAATTGCATTGCCGTTAATAATGGAAGTTCAGCCCTTAATCTTGCTTTATCCCTTCAAGATATAAAAAATAAGGAAGTGATTGTTCCTTCTTTGACTTTTGTTTCTACTGTAAATGCTATAAAACAAAATGGAGGAATTCCAATTTTTATAGATATTGATCCTGTAACATTATGTATAGATGTCTCAAAAATAGAAAAATTAATTTCAAAAAAAACATGTGCAATTTTACCAGTTCATTTTGGAGGAATACCTTGTGATTTAGATCCGATTAAATCTATCTGTAAGGATTTGAAATTAGTTTTAGTTGAAGATGCAGCTCATGCTGCAGGTTCAGTTTATAAGAAAAAAAGAATTGGATCCCATGGGAATTTAGTTTGCTTTAGTTTTCATCCTGCAAAAAATCTTGCAATGCCTACTGGAGGATTAATTTCAATAAATCAAAAAGATCATAAAAAAATCCACAAAATTTTAGAATCACGTAGATGGTGTGGAATTTCAAACCGTCATAATGGAACTTATGATATTGACGAACCAGGATGGAATTACTATATGAATGAATTTTCAGCAGGAATAGGCTTAGTACAATTATCAAAATTAGATAAAATGAATAAAGTTCGTTTAAAAATTGCAAAAAGATATGATAAAGAAATTAATCTAGAGCAGAAAATGATGCTTAGTACTAATTGCAGTTATCATCTTTATTGGATTTTGGTAAAAAATAGAGAAAAATTTAGAAAAAATATGGCTGAAATAAATATTGAGACGGGTATTCATTATAGACCTGTTCATACAATGTCTTATTATAAAACAAAATCTTCATTATCTGAAACTGAAAAAGTTGGAAAGCATATAGTCTCAATTCCAATTCATCCAAATCTATCAAATAATGATGTATCTAGAATTATTAAATCTGTAAATTCTTTTTCTTAATTCAATTTTGCTTCTTCTAATAATCTTACATGTGAAATTAATTCAGACAATTCTTCAATAGTGATAGAAGTTGATGCATCTGGACCTTTGGAATTTTTTAATTTAACATGTTTTTCAATGATTATCTCTTTAGTTCCTTTTAGTTTTTTTAATGTAGCAAAAACAATAGAACTTGTAATCCCAATAGTATGATCTGAAAATCCATCTAATTCAATAGCTTTTTTCCAATTAATTTTATTGAATTTTAATGGATATTCAGAAATACAATAACAAAATATTTTTTTATTTTTTGCAAAAATACTTTCTATATTTTTTTTACTTCCACCCATACCCATACTGATTAAAACAGGTTTTTTAGTTTTAGAAATTGATTTTAAAGTTTCTTTTGAATGTGGATCTTTTAATAAACATGTACGTGAAGCAATTTTATATTTTTCTACTCCAATTGATTCCAGAAAATTAACTGCTTCTGGATAAAATGCACTACAAATAAACTCTATACCAATTTTATCTGAAAATTTTTTTAATTCAATAGCTTTTTTATATGTAAGTTCAGATTTTTTTATTTCATCCCAATTTGGATGATCTTTTGTATACAAATCATTTGCCCTCCACATTTGAAATTTGACTCCATTGACATCTACATTTTTACATTCTTGAATAATTTTTTTAGCAATTGATATTTTTCCTTCCCAATTTGAACCAATTTCTGCAATAATCTTTATTTTCATGATTTATGATATAGATGAGAAAATTTAACTGTTTGATTTTTCTTTTTCAAGAATTTTAAATGCTTTATCCACAACAATTGAAAAAAGTGGAGTAATTTCATCTCTAATTTTTTGTATGTTTTCTTCTAATGATAGATTAGATTTGATATCAATTGGATGTGAAATGGATGTTATTGTTGATCCTGAATCTATAACAGAATCTAAAAAATGAGCTGATAATATTATTTCATTTTCTTCTTTTTCTAAAGCTTGTTTAATGGGTTCTGCTCCTCCATATTCTGGTAATTTACCTCGATGAATCCCAAAAGCTCCGATCTTAGCTTTTTTTGTTACAGTTTCTGAAATAAGATATCTCCAAGAAACTTCAACAATAAAATCACATTGAGGAATATCTAACTCAATATCCTTTTTTTCATCAATTATTTCAATAGATATTTCATTATTTTTACAAAGATTTTCAAATAATTCGAAATCTTGCCTATTTTTTCGTTGAGGATCTTGTGATTTGGGATTTAATGAATGAGTATACAGTTTAATTAATTTGTACTCTTTTGAATTGATGAGATATTTTAATACGTTAAAACCATGTGGTCTTGATAAGAAGGCAACTATTGTTTTCATAATGTATTTTGAAAGTTAATTTATAATATTAATTTGTAACAAATAATGAAAACAATGGAAATTATTGATTTAAAAATTATAGAAGTAAAAAATAGTGATGCGCATTTTCTTTATAATCTACTCTTAGAACGTTCTCCAAAAGCAAATATTTCTCATAAAAAGATGCCTAGTTATAAAAAACACGTATCTTTTGTAAAATCTAAACCTTATTCCAAATGGTATGTTGTTGTAAATAATAAGAAAAAAATTGGTTCAATATATCTGACAAATCTTAATGAAATAGCTATATCTATGAAAAAAGATTTTGATAAAAATCAGATAAAAGAAAATATCATAAAACTTTTGATGACAAAAAATCCTAGAAAGAGATATCTTTTTAATGTAAGCCCAAAAAATACCAATACAATAAATTTCTTTAAAAAAAATTCATTCAAGTTAGTTCAATATACTTTTGAGTTGGAATTGTAAATTTTTTCTAAAAAATAATAACTACTGTAGCATACCTGATGATTTTATTATTTCTTTTAATTTTTCATTATTCATCATTTCTGCAATATCTGATGAATATTCTTTTAACCCTTCTGGATGTACTAATTTTTTTGAATATTGATCTATGATATGTTGTTTTCGCATTGAATTAGTTAAAACATATTTGTTATTAATTTCCCATGTATCTTTCATTTCATATTGACTAATTAGAAGCTCATGAAGTTTTTCTCCTTCTCTCATCCCAATTATTTCCTCACCTGTATCTCCAAGTAATTCAAACAAAGAATTTTTTATGTCTAAAATTGTATATGCTTTTAATTTTGGAATTATCACTTCTGAACCTACACTCATTAATGTTGATTCAAGAATAAAATCTAATGCTTCATTCATTGTAATACTAAATCTAGTCATTTTAGGATCGGTAACTGTGATTTTTTTACCTTTTTTAATTTGTTCTATAAATTTTGGAATCACTGAACCACTGCTACCTAAAACATTTCCATATCTTAATGCAACAAATTTTGTTCTATGTTTTTGTGGGTTTACATAATTTGCAGCATCTACAAATAATTTTTCCATTAATAGTTTTGTAGCACCATAAGTGTTGAAAGGAGAAACTGCCTTATCAGTTCCAATTGCAATCACTTTGTCTACGTTTTGTTTTAGGCTTGCATCTATTACGTTTTGACTCCCAATAACATTTGTTTTCACTGCTTCAAACGGATTGTACTCAATTTTAGGAACATGTTTTAGTGCTGCAGCATGAAAAACAACATCAATATCTTCAAAGGCCCTTTCAAGTCTTGATAAATCTCTAATATCTCCTAAAAAATATCTGATCCTTTTATCATTAAATTCTGTTTCCATTGATATTTGCTTTTCTTCATTTCTGCTTAGAATTCTAATTGCTTCAACATTCATCTCTAAAAGACGTTTTGTGAGGGCTTTTCCAAGAGAACCTGTACCGCCTGTAATTAGAACTTTTTTTCCTTCTAGCATATTGTGAATATTTTATTGGAATACAATAATCTTTTGATTGTCTTAAATTTGATTTCGATATTATTTTTGAATGTTATTTTATAATAAAAGAAGGAGTTGTGGCAAAAGAGAATTTCTTGATTTCTATATTTTCCCCTTTAAAATAATCATCAACTGCTTTTGTTTCACCTGGAAAAGTTCCATAATCATCTAAAATCAAAATTCCCCCCCTTACCAATCTTGGATATAGATTTTCTAGAATTGTTACTGCAGGTTCATAGATATCCGTATCAAGATTCAAAAGTGAAATTTTTAATTCTGGATGATTTTTAATATATTTTGGAACCGTTTTTGTAATGTCCCCCTTAATCAATTCAACATTATCATTTGTTTTCTTATTTTTTAATACCTGCATTAATTGTGATTCAGAAATCCCCTCCTCCCCTGAAGAATCTATGAATTTTTCTCTATGAATTTTATCATTTTGAAACTTGGTTTCAGGAAATTTTCCAAATGCATCAAAACCTATAATTTTTTTTGAAGATGAACCCCCCAATAATTCTCTTAACATGGAAAATCTTGATAAAGATGCTCCTTTGAAAACCCCACATTCTACTATTACTCCCGGTAGATTATTTGCCATTTTAAATAATTCATAATGTGCTAGAACTTTGCCTATTCTACTACTATTACATGACAAATAGAAATTATTTTCATATTCAAATGATTTTTTAAAATCTGGTAATTTAATCATAATTTTATTTTTTTACCGGTTAAAATATATCTTTATTTATTGTAATAATCATTTAAAATATTTATAAGTTTAAACCTCATAATTTTTGTATTGAACATAGTTTTTGAGTTAGATTGATAATGAAACAAAATATTGTTTTTTGGTTAACTGGGCAAATGATTCATTTTGGAATTGCTAATTCTTTACAAGAAAATTCTAATTATGATTTATTTGCAATTTTCGATGTAGGAAATAACCCCAAAAAATTTTTTGAACAGCAGAAATTTGTAAATTTTAAAAAAACATGGTTTTATCATGACTATCTTTCTCAAAATAATACAAAACCAGATATTTCATATTTAAAAAAAATTGAATCTAAATACAATGTAAATTTGTGGTTACTAGCTCATAATGAAAGATTGCTAAATGAATTTAATGATTATTATAAATTTTCAACAAATGAAATTTTATTAATTCTTGAACAAGAATGTAGATTATTTGAAAAAATTTTAGATGAGGCAGATCCAAAATTTCTAATTATGGAGCCTCCAAATTTACATTCTGAACAATTATTTTATGAAATGTGTAAATCAAAAGGAATTCAACCTTTAATGTTGGGTATGAGTAGATTTGGTTACAAATCTATTATTTCATCGGTTGCTGATAAATTAGATTATGATTTAAAGGACTTAGATTCTCCAATACAAAACAGAACTCTTGAAGAATTAAAAAAATATCAAAAAGATCAAAATTTTTCAAAAAATATTAAGGAATTTACTAATAAAACTTTAAATTCTAAAACTTCATTTGCTAATGCTTTACTTCATTATCTAATATCAAAGAATGAAAATATTCATTCTCATTATTCGTATTTTGGCAGGACTAAATTTAAGGTACTTTACAGAAAATTTTTAGAGTTATTAAAAAAGAAATATAGGCAAAATTTTATTGATAAAAATTTAATTAAAAAATTGCATTATGATACTCCTTTCATATATTATCCTATGTTTGCAGAACCTGAAAAAGTAATTTTACTTGGAGCTCCTTTTTGGACTAATCAATTAGAAATAATTAAACAAATATCCAAATCTATTCCTATAGGTTATAGTTTATTTGTAAAAGAACACCCAATGATGTTTATTCTTTGGAGGAAAACTTCATTTTACAAAGAAATTCGCAGCCTTCCAAATGTAGTTTTAATTCACCCTTCAGTTTCTTCTGATGAATTAATGGAAAACTGTTCTTTAGTTATATCTACAGCTGGAACCTCTGCTCTAGAATCAATTTTTCATGGTAAATCTGCTATTACTTTTGTTGATACAGGATTAGATATGATTCCATATGTACATGTATTAGAATCAATTAATGACTTATCAAGTTTAATTAAAAATTCTTTGAATGAAATTGTAGATCCCTTAGTTCTAAACAAATATGTAAATTTAGTTGAAAAACAATCAATTAATTTTAATTATTTAGATGCTCTGGCTGATTACTCTTCCCACTTTTATTATGGTGGTTTTCTAGTAGGTGATGCAAAAATAGAAAATTTACAAATGGATTCATATCTTAAAAAAAATAAACATATGTTTGATAAACTTGCTTTTGAACATTTAAAATTATTTATAGATTAAATTAACTTTAAAATTCTTAACTATTGATCATAATTCTGAAATTGATATGGAGTTGTGGATTCTGATTTATTTTGATTTATTTGTGATGACCATGTTTTAATTTGTTTTTCAATATCGACTCCAACATTTACATTCCATTTTAAAAGTAGTTGATTGAAAATCTTACCTCTTTTTCCATTTCCAATATTAACTCCATTCAATTTAGTTACTGGTAACATACAAAATGGTGTTCCAGTCATAAAAGCTTCATCTGCTGTAATTGCATCAAAAGCATCAATATTCTTTTCTATACATTCCATTCCCATTTCTTTTGCAAGTTGAAAAATATACTCTCTACTTATTCCTCTTAAAACATTTCTAGGTTCAGGAGTGACAATTATGTTGTTTTTAACAATGAAAAAATTGTCACCAGTCCCTTCAGTAATGAAACCATCCGGATCAATAAGTAATGCCCAATTGTTTTCCCCTTTCCAATTAGAAACTTCAATGTTTGCCATCAAATAATGCAATCTACTTCGATTCTTAATTTTAGGTTCAAGTAAATGGGCTGGAATAGATCTTTGTGATGGAATTACAGCGTTAATATCTGAATTAAATAATGAACCCATTCCTGAAACTGTCCACTTTAGTGGAAAATCTGCAATTACTACAGTGGGCTCTAGTTTACCCTCAAAAACTTCCTTGTAAATTGATAATGGCCCTCTGCCTACATTAATCATTAATCGATGTTCATCACTTTTTTTAAAAAAAGGTTCATTTTTTTCAATTGTTGCAAGACCACCAATTTGGAATATCCAATTCAAAAAGAATTCATAGATAATGAATAGTATTTATAGAATAATTAAAAAATAAATTAATGAATAATTTAGTGTTAAAAAATAAAAATTGTTTTATAACAGGGGCTACTGGGGGGTTAGGAAAAGAAATTGCAAAAGCATTAGCTGAATATGGTTGTAATCTTTTTTTAACCTCGAATGATAATATAAATACGCAACAATTTTTGAATGAGATTAAAGAAATTAATTCTACAATAAAAATTATTTTTGAAAAAGGAGATCTTACAAATGATGAATTTTTAGGAAACATTATTCAAAAATCAAAAGAATTGGGTGAAATAGATATTTTAGTAAATTCAGCAGGGATTTTCCCATTAAAATCAATTTCAGATTCAAGTATGAAAGATTTTGATAAATGTTTTCAGATTAATGTCAGAGTACCATTTAGATTAATCAAAGAATTCTCAAAAAATATGATGAAAAAAAAATGGGGACGAATTATCAATATAGGTTCATCGTCAGCATATATTGGAGTAAAAGATAGTTCAATTTATTGTTCTACAAAACATGCATTATTAGGTTTGTCTAGATCAATGTTTAATGAATTAAAAGAATTCAACATTAGAACATTCTGTATATCTCCAGGTTCAATGAGAACAGAAATGGGTAAAATGTCTGGAGAAATTACAAATCAGAATTATGATACATTTATTGATCCAAAAGAAGTTGCAGATTATATATCCACAATAATTTCATATGATAATGAAATGATATCTGAAGAAATTAGAATAAATAGAATAAAAATAGAATAAAAATAGAATAAAAATAGAATAATCAGAATAATCAGAATAATCAGAATAATCAGAATAATCAGAATAATCAGAATAATCAGAATAATCAGAATAATCAGAATAATCAGAATAATCAGAATAATCAGAATAATCAGAATAATATTAACAAGACAAAAACAGTAATATCTATAAGAATTAAGGAAATTTACATGCGACAAGTATACATGAATGGAAAATTTGTTTCAGAACCAAATGCAAAAATTTCAATTTATGATTCAGCCTTAATGTTTGGAGACATGGTTTTTGATATGACCAGATCATTTAACAAAAAACAATTTAAACTTAAAGAACACATACAACGATTATATGATTCAGCTAAGATTACTCGTATAGATATACCAATAACAATGAATGAAATGGAACAAGCTTGTTACGATACAATTGAAAAAAATGAACCAGAATTTGAAAAAAATGATGAACATAGATTATTTATGAATGTAAGTAGAGGACCACTTTCTATATACTCGCATATTTTTGATGGTAAAATAGAGCCCACTGTAGTAATTGCAGATTTCCCATTAAAATGGACTGTAGTTGGAATGGGGAAATTATTTGATTCTGGAATTAATGCAGTAATTCCATCACAAAGAGCTATTCCTGCTCATTTAATGGATCCAAAAATAAAAAATCGTAGTAGGTTATTTTACCAGTTAGCAAACATTGAGGCATCTCAATTTAAAGGGGATAATAATTGGGCATTATTACTTGATCCTGATGGTTTTATTACAGAAGCAACTGGCGCAAATTTCTTTACAGTAAAAAATGGTGTTATATACACACCAGAGGGAAGAAATATTCTTAGAGGGATTAGCCGTCAATATATTTTTGAATTGGCAAAGGAATTAAACATAGAGTGTGTCGAAAAGAATTTAGAATTTTTTGATGCAGTAACAGCAGATGAAGCATTTGTAACAGGTACACCATTTTCAATGCTCCCAGTAACTCAGATTAGTAGTATTAACATAGGAAATGGAAAAAGAGGAAAAATATTTGACAAAATTCTAGATAAATGGAGTAAAAATGTTGGAATTAATATTGAAAAACAAATTAAAGAATTTAATGAACAGACAGTTGAAACACCTACTGGTTCTACACCATATAAATTTAAAAATTAAATTCTAATGATAATAATTTTATTTGTGGTTGTGGTTTTGATAAATAATTAACAATTAAATTATCAGATAGATTTTGTTTATACTTTTTTAAAATTGATTCATTAAAGTCTATATTTCTATAATATCTCTCATCAGGAATTTCCCATTGTTTTGTTCTCGGTAATTTTTTTCCTTGATCGATCAATGAAATAATTTTTGAGAATTTTTTTACACTTTCTTCAATTACTTTACAACCTACAGTATGTACATCATCACCTAACTCAATTTTTGGTAATACATGGCAAAGTATATCTCCAGTATCTATTCCTGAATCTAAATATAAAATTGTTGAACCTACATATTCTAATTCATTATTTACAAATGGCCAAAAATTTGTTCCACTACCGCGATAATATGGTGATAAACCTAAATGCATATTTAGAAAATATTTCACTGAAGGTAGAGTCAAAATAGGCTCTTTAATTATATGAGAACCAAAAACAAACATAACATCAGGTTCAAATTTTTTTAAAATGTCATATACATAATTCAAATTTACTTCTTTGTAGATTAATGGAATGGTTTTTGATAAGAAATAATCATTATTTTTAAAAATCTTTTTTTCAGTTTCATATCGTGTATGAAAATGTTTTTGAATCGGATTTAATTTTAAAATATTCTCAAAATTTTTAGAATCATGTTCTGTACATTCACAAATTACTAAAGCATCATCAAATTGTTTTGCAATAGAATTGGCAAAAAACTTGTGTCTAATAGAATTACTTGTAAATATTACTGCCTTCATGATATTTTGTTAAGATTTTGTGTAATTTATGATTTAGTGTTGTTATTGTATCAGATCGCTGCACTTCATATCGTCCTAATTCGAGAGGTGATGTAATCAAAGTATTAAATTTATTTTCAACTGTAAATGCCAGTTTGTATTGATTTGTATGATTCATTAAATCTTTAGATGACAGACAATCATTTGGATCTCCATAAGGATAACTAAACGAATACATTTTCTGATTAAATATTTTTTTAAAAATAGTTGTTGGAAAAACCAATTCTTTCTCTATATAGTTAGTATCAATAGTGGGTGGTATCGAAATATGTGTATGTGTATGTGCTCCAACATAATGACCCATTTCTAACATTTCTTTAATTTGTTCATGTGTAAGATGCATGTGTGATATTATATCATTATGTGTTGTTACTAAAAGTCGTTCAAATATAATTAATAAAATTTTGCGCGCAACAGTTTGATCAAGTTTGTATTTGAAAATATTTTTTATGTTAGATATTACTTCCCAAATATCATTTAGATTTTTGTCGTATGAAATATCAAATCTTAAAATATCTAGATTCAATTCATCAAGTATTATTCTGTACTCATTAAGAAATTTTTTAAGTCCATGAATTGCTATTGCATAATGAATTATTGTTGGATTTGGAGGAAGTTTATCCGAAAAAATACAACTAGGAACAAAAAATGTACCAGAAATTTTATTATCATAAAGAATTTTGGCTGCATAGTAATGATCTGAAAGTCCATCATCAAATGTAATTGACAATCCATTTTGAATTAAGATCTGATTATAATAAAAATCAAAAATATTTTTTAAATTGATCATTTTAAAATTTTCCATAAAGAAATTTACATGATTTTTAAATTCATCAAGTGAAGTACCTATTAATCTCCCATATTCATCATCTTTAGGTCTTAAATAATGATAATCTACTGAGAAAAAACCTTTGTCTTGAGAAAACATATGAATATTAGTTATAATATGAATACTAGTTTAATTAGTGTTTTTTAGAAATAATATATCTAGATATGATATATTACCTTTGTATTAAAATATCAATTCAAAATAACAATATATGAGAAAATATGGTTAACATAGTCGCAATTATTTTGGCACGTGGTGGATCAAAAGGAATTACTAAAAAAAATTTAGTCAATTTTTGTGGAAAACCATTACTAATTTGGTCAATTGAACAAGTAAAAAAAGTTAATGAGATTTCATCCATTTGGATTAGTTCTGATGATAAAGAAATTTTAGATGTTGCAAAATCACATTATGTACAAACTATCTTAAGACCAAAAGAAATTTCTAGTGACACTTCTTCTACAGAAGAAGGCTTGAATCATGCAATTAAAAAAATAGAACTAGAAACAAATAACAAAATAGATTTTGTGATATGTCTTCAAGCCACATCGCCTATTAGAGAACCATCAGATATTAAAAAAGGAATTAAAAAAATAATATCTGGAAATTTTGATTCATTATTTTCTGCAACAATTAATAAAGATCTGTTGATGTGGGAGGTAAGAGAAAAATTAGTCCCAATTAGTTTTGATCATAAAAAACCAAGAAGACGACAAGAATTACCTAAACAATTATTGGAAAATGGCTCATTTTATATATTTAGGCCAAAAATTCTTGAAGACTATGATTACATGTTATCTGGAAAAGTGGGTTTTATAGAAATGGAATTTTGGAAAACATTTGAAATTGATGAATATGAAGACATAGAATTTTGTGAAACATTAATGAAACATTATCTATTAGATAAATAAATGGTGTGAAATCAAATCATTGAGAAATTTTAATTTCAAATTGTACTGTGAAAATTTGTTTATTTGAATAACCCATTATGTTGAACTATTATTAGAAACATCTATGAATTGTTTTTGGAGAGATATTTTCCAGATATTTTTATCATGAAGTAATTTATAGAATTTTTCTGCACTATCAAATTTTTTTGAAAAATTACTAGTTGGAATTAGTTTTTTACCTTTAACTTCCAATATTGATTTAAGAATATTTTTTTTAATAGGCTCAATATTGATTATTTGCTCATTTTTACTTCGATTTTTTTGCCTACTGCCTATGTTTATTGTAGGCACACCATAAACTTCTGCTTCCCTAATTCCAGAACTTGAATTCCCAATAATATAATCTGCATTTTTCAACAAAGTGAGAAAATATTTGAATCTCAATGAAGGAAAAATTTGTAATTTTTTATTCCCATCAATTTTTTTATATTCATCTAAAATGATATTAGTTCCACTATCATTATTAGGATATATTATAACAAAATTTTCTTCTGATTCAATTATTCCTGAAATAATATTTTTGATTTGATCTTTTAACATATTTAATTCTGTGGTAACTGAATGGAAAATTAAAATCCCATACTTTTTAAATCTAATTTGATAATACTCTTTCACTTCATCAATTGAAGGTAATTCATTGCTTTTCATTACATCAATATCTGGAGAACCAATTATGAAAATTCTTTCATTTGATTCCCCCATTTGGATTAATCGTTTTTTAGCTTCATCATTTGCTACAAAATGTAAATGTGACATTTTTGTTGTTGCATGTCTTATCAATTCATCAATAGTACCTGAAATTTCCCCTCCTTCAATATGTGCTACTAAAATATTATTAACCGCACCAATAATTGATCCTGCTAAAGCCTCAATTCTATCTCCATGTATTACGATCATGTCAGGTGAAATCTCTTTAACAAAATTACTAAAACCAGTAATAGTATTTGCAAGAATGATATCTTGATCAGTTGTGTTGGTCTGATTCATATACACAAAAATATTTTTGTATCCATGTTTTTCTACTTCTTGAAACGTTGATCCATATTTTGATAATGTATGCATTCCTGTAACAAAAATATAACATTCAAAATCATTAGATTTCTCGATCATTTGCATTAATGGATTTAATTTTCCAAAATCAGCTCTAGTCCCAGTTAAAAAAACTATTTTTTTCTTTTTAGTCAATCATATCCCACTTTAATTGTGTATTTTTTTTTACATCTTTAATTGCTTTTTTATTCATAATCTCATCATAAAATTCTGCTTTAATATCTCCATTTCCAGGTCTTTTTACCCAGATATTTTCCGATGAAAAATTTTCACCTTTTTTAATATCTTTGATTGAAACTACACATGAAAAAGCAAAATTAGATGTTTTTTCTTCATCATGTAATATTTCTTTATCTCCATCTAATGATTTATGAATTGCATCACTTCCATCTATCAATTGTTTTAGATCACATGGATCAATTGATACTGGAATATCTGGTCCAGGCCAATTTTTATCTGATGTGAAATGTTTTTCTAAAATAGAAGCTCCTAATGGAATTGCTGCATAACATGTATAATTTCCAATAGAATGATCACTCAACCCTAAAACAACATTAGGGAACCTTTCTTTAATTTTTTTAATAATTCCTAATCTGACATTCTCATAAGGAGTTGGATAAATTGATGTAACATGTAAAATTGCAAATTCTACTCCTGCATTTTTAAGAATGTTTGTGCTTTTTTCTATACCTTCAAGATTATTCATTCCAGTACTAAGAATAATTGGTTTTCCAAAATTTGCTATATGTTTAACTAATGGATAATTATTACATTCACCAGAACCAATTTTATATGCACATACGTTCATCTCTTCTAATCTATCAGCTGCTTCTCTAGAAAATGGAGTACTAAGATAAATCAAACCCAATTTTTCAGTATATTCTTTTAATTGTATTTCTTGTTCTTTAGTAAATGCACATCTTTTCATAATTTCCCAGATTGATTCATTCGCATTTGCTGGAATGACATTATTTTCAATCATCTCATCTTCAATTACATGACATTGAAATTTTACACATTCAGCTCCACTTTGTTTTGCATCTTCTATCATTTTTTTTGCCTTTTGAAAATTTCCTTCATGATTAATTCCTATTTCAGGTATTACAAATGGTTTAAAATCGGGTCCAATTTCCCTTCCATTTATTACAATTTTTTCACTCATATGATTATCTCTTCCTTATCATAACTATAAATCCTAATTAATGCAATTAGGTTAAAATAATTTAAAAAATTATAGAATAACATGGAACAATTAAGATTTATCTGGCAGATTTAACTTATGACACTATATCTTTATCTACAGAGGCTTTTCCATTAAATATCGGATATATTGCATCATATGCATTAGATCAATTTGGGCCAAAAATTAAAATTTCATTGTTCAAATACATTGAAGATTTAGAAAAAGCAATTTTAGAATCTCCACCAGATATTTTGGGATTAAGTAACTATGCATGGAATCATAGAATTGGATATGAAATGTTTGGATTATTATTAGAAAAAAATCCTCATGCTGTCACTGTTTGGGGAGGGCCTAATTTCCCAATGGATTTACCTTCTCAAAATGAATTCATGAATAATTTTCCTAATGCAGATGTCTATGTACCAATAGAAGGTGAAGTTGGTTTTTCAAATATTCTTCAATGCTTGATAGAATCTAATGTATCCAAAATAAATTTTAAAAAAATTATTTCTGAAAATACTATTGGAAATTGTGTTACTAGAGATAATCAAAATAATCTTAGATTTGGATTCAGTGAACCCAGAATTAAACAATTAGATGAAATTCCATCTCCTTATTTGATGGGATTAATGGATAAATTTTTTGATGGAAAGTTAAGTCCAATGCTTCAAACCAATCGAGGATGTCCTTTTAGATGCTCTTATTGTGTAGATGGTACTGACTTAGTTACTAAAGTAAATCAGTTTAGTCTTAATCGTGTCAAATCTGAGATTGAATACATTTCAAAAAATGTTCCTACTACCACAGATAGTATGTTTATCAGTGATCTTAACTTTGGTATGATTCCTAGAGACTTAGAAATATGTGATATTATTGCAAATGCACAAAAACAATATGATTTCCCTAAACAAATTCAAGCAACCACTGGGAAAAATTCCAAAGAACGAATTATTGAAGCGATTCTACGATTAAACGGTGCATTAAGACTTTGGATGTCTGTACAATCAATGGATCAGCAAGTTTTAGAAAATATTAGAAGAGATAACATTAGTGTTGATCAAATGCTTGCATTGGCTCCTACAATTAAAGAAGCAAATTTACCTACTGTTTCAGAGGTTATCTTAGGATTACCTGGTGAATCATACGCAAGTCATGTTAAAACGCTTAAAGATTTAGTTGAAGCTAAAATGGAAGATATTCAAATTTATACATGTATGATGCTACATGGTGCTGAAATGAATACTCCTGATGAAAGAGAAAAATGGGGTTTAAAAACAAAATTTAGAATTCTCCCTAGAGATTTTGTAAAATTATCTAATGGAAAAAAAATTGTTGAAATAGAAGAAGTTGTTATTGCTTCAAATACTTTGTCCTTTGATGAATATGTTGAATTAAGAACATTAGCTTTTTCTATTTTTGTAACAAACATTGGAATAATTTATGATTCATTAATTAAATTACTTCGAGAAGAGAAAATTGATGTGTTTGAATTATTTTATCGTACAATTAAACGATTAGACTCTGCTTCACCTAATATCCAAAATATTTTTGATAGTTACAAAAATTCTACTATTAATGAATTATGGGATTCTCCAGAAGAAATTGAGAATCATATTCAGAATGAAGAAGAATATCAGAAACTATTAACTGGAAAAACTGGAATTAATGTAATTCAATATCATCATGCATTAGTTACAGGCTCACATGTTGATGAATGGACTGATTATATTCTATCTATAGCAAAAGATTTACTTATTGAAGATGAAAAATTCTCCTCTGAAGTACAAATTCAATTTGAAAATATCTCAAATTATTGTAAAGGATTGAGTTTTAATATTCTAAATGAAAATAGTATGGATACAAATCCTGAATTTGAATTTAATTATAATATTGAAAAATGGCTTAAAGACTCTCAAAAATCACTTATAGAATTTAAAATTACAAAACCTGAGAAAATTATTTTTAAATTAACTAAAGAACAAAATGATGTAATTAAACATAAGCTTGATATTTTTGGTGACACTCCTGTAGGAAAAGGTCAAGTAATTAAAAGAATTCCAAGAAAAATGCTATGGCGATTCCCTGCTAATGTCTCATAGCTTATGAAAACGCTTTATTAGAGTCATAATCACTTTAAAAAAATGCCAACTGAGTTGGAAGAAAAATTACTATCTTTTCTTAATCTATACTGGTTACGACCTGAAAATGGATTGTTAAGTACCTTTCAAAGTAAGGTGTTTGATGATATTCCATTTGTTTCTCCTTCAATTGACATAAGTTGTGGTGATGGATTATTTGATTTTATTCATTTTGGTGGTAGATTGGATGATGAAATTGATTTTTTCCAAAAAACTAAAGCTGCAAAATTTTCCCATAATTCATTTGTAGATATTTTTGATTCATTTGATGAAAATTATAAAGTTAAAATTTTAAAAAATCCTCAACAAAAAATTGATTATGGCACTGATTGGAAACAATCTCTTTTAAATAAATCTGAAAAACTTAATTTTTATAAAAATCTTGTTTTACATGATAATAATCAATTACCATTGCCTTTTAGTGATAATTTTTTTAAAACTATCTATAGTAATGCCGTTTATTGGACACAAAAAGATAAAGTAAAATTTCTTTTAGATGATATTCATAGAATTTTACATCAAGACGGTACAGCTATTTTACAAGTAATGACTCCATCACATCTTGAAACATTAAATGATCTATCTGAATTTTTAAGTCCAAAAGCGATTGAAATTTTAGACAGAAAAAGACGTGATACTATGACAATTGATTGGGATACCAATGATTGGAAAAACTTAATTTTAGATTCTGGTTTTAAAATAAAAGAAATTAGAAATACATATCCCAATAAACTAATCATGGATATTTGGAATATTGGACTTAGACCTATTGGACATCTTTTAATTCAAATGTCTGACTCGCTTTCTCTAGATAAAAGACGTCAAATTAAGAAAGAATGGGTGGATATTTTTTATGAATTATTTAAACCTCTTTTAAATATTGAAGAAAAATACACTGATGAAACTCAACCTTACCCCTGTTTTATTTTAACTAAATAATCCTTTTTATCAAAAAAGAATCATTAAAATTAAATGGGTAGAGGAATTCAAAGAAATACGTGAATTTTTTAAAACAAAATATTGGATTAATTTATTTTATTCTTCCATATATTCAAGTAGTTGAAAATAAATTTGGATTAGTTTCTTCATTGTTTTTTGGAAGAAAAAATTATCAAATAAAATTAAAAGATAATATTTCGATCACATTCCCTTCATCAAAATTTTCAAGAATGATGGATCTTTTAGGAATTTTAACATTTTCTTCATATTTTTCTAAAAAAGATGATCAAATTGAATTTTCATTTGATACTAAAAATAAATTTTCAGTTCCACTAAAAAATCTATCATATGAGGATGAAAATTTATTAGAACTTTTTTTCGGTTCCATAAAACATGGTGCAAATTTTATTACTGATGATAATGTTGATATGAACAACTATCGTGATAAAACATTTAAAATTTTAAAACATAAAGAGAAAAAAATCATTGAAACTCCAAATGGAATTAAATTTTATATTGATTCTATTCACCCTGGAAATTCTATTGTTGAAACATTTGTAAGGAAAATACATTTAATGAATCCAAATTTAGATTTTAAAGACAAGGTTGTTGTAGATGTTGGAGCAGAATGTGGGGATACTCCATTATATTTTGCTGGTTTAGGTGCAAAAGTCTTTGCATTTGAACCTGTAAAACAACATTATGATGATATGATGAGAAATATTAGTCTTAATCCAAAGTTATCTAAAAATATAATTCCAATTAATGCTGGAATTGGAAAAGATGGTCATCTTATTTTCTATCAAGATGGTAGTGGAATTATTGGTTCAACCTCATTTATTGAAAATGTACATGGTAAAGATGCTAAAGAACTTAAAGTTAAAGGACTAAGCTTGGAATCTGCTCTTAAAGAATATAATATTTCTCATGTTGATTTATTAAAAATGGATTGTAAAGGATGTGAATTTTTCTTAACTGAAAACTCTTTGAAAAATGTTGATAGAATAAAGATTGAATTTTCTAAATTTTCAAACTTTGAACTAGATGATATTTTAAATTTATTAGAAAAAGTTGGTTTTGAATATATGACATTTATTACAGAACCATCTCATCACGTATCCCCAATGATTGAGACTAATATTTATGCGACCAAAAAAGATATTTCATAATTTACTTTTAACAAAATCTATTGAATTCACAGGTGACGGATCAATTTTTGAGATTACTGCATGATATATTGTTGAATAATCTAAGAGATAAATCAAATTTATTACTTTTGACAAAATATTACCTTCAACAGAAAAAATTTCCTTATAGTCAATCTGATTCTTAATAAAATATTCTTTTAAAATTTTCCATCTTTCTTTAGTTTTCACAAAATCATCTACCCCTTCAATTAAAATTGGTTGTATGTATGATGATTTTTCCCATGCTACTATTCCGTTATGACATGCTTCTATAACATCTTCTGTGATTGCATGAATTTTGCTATTTTCTTGTAAGCAACTCTTGAATCTTATTGCAGCTGCTTGAAGACCGTATGGATAGTAAATTAATGGAATTCCAGTAATCCATTTTGCTATATTCAAAGAATCATTTTTTTCATTGAGATTATTAGATGAAATCAAATCCCTTAATTTTTTCATTTTTTCAATAGAATCCATCACCTCGTCTGATTTTATTGATAAAATAGGCTCTAAAATTTTTAGAATAGAATATAGGAAATTCACTAAAGATGCTCGAGGGGAATGAATTTTCTCAATTTTTCTATATTCTATATTATTTTCCAAACAAAATTTTTCCATTTGTCCACCTGATGAAAAAGATATTACTTGACAATCCATTTTTGAAGCAGATTCTAAAATTGTTAAAGTCTCTTTTGTATTTCCAGAAACACTTGTTGTTATTACTAGAGTTTTTGAATTTACAGTTTTTGGAAGAAGATAACCTTTGATATTTGTTATATGAATTTCTGTTTTTGAAAAAATTGCAGAAAAAATATCCCCAATTGTTCCTGAACCACCCATACCTGCAAAAACAATATGATCAATTTCGGAAAAATTAATTTTTTTATGTGTAAAATTATATGCATTAGTTGCCAATTCTGGCCATTTATCATATGTCAAATACATTTTTTTTATGTCAAATTTTTGTAAATCTGAAAGTTCTATCAATAAATTATTCTCATAAATCTCATCTATAAGTCATTATGTGATTTTACAAATTTTCTCAATCCTTCTTTTAATGGAATTTTTGGATTGAATCCTAATTCCTGCTTTGCTTTTTTTATTGATGCGGTACTATGTAGTATGTCTCCCTCTCTTTCATCATGAAATGATTTCAAAATTTTCTTGTCAGATAATTTTATCATTATATCTGCAAGTTTTAAAATACTTGTATGTGTTCCAAATCCTAAATTATAAATTTCAAAATTCTTATTCAAATTAGAAATAATTATTTTTTGAATTAAATCAATAATGTCTTCAATGGCAATAAAGTCTCTACTCTGTTCACCATTCCCATAGATTATTAATTGTTCATTTTTTTCTATATTCTCTGCAAATTTGGATATTACACCTGCGTATTCCTTTGACTGTCCTTTTCCATACACATTAAACAATCTAAAAATTACTGAATCGATACTTTGATTTTTACAAATTCTGTAAACCACTTCTTCCATTTTTATTTTACTTTCTCCATATGGAGAAATAGAAATTAATTTATCATCTTCTTTTGAAATGTGATCTGGATTTTTATTATTACCATATACGGCAGCAGATGAAAATGTAAAAAATTTTTTAATATTATTTGCAATTGAAGCGTTTAATACATTTTCAGTTCCTTTTACATTTACTTCGAATGTTTCTTCTGGATTTGTAATTGATTCATTTACGCTAATTTTTGCAGCGAGATGTATGACAATATCATTTCCAGGTAAATATTTGGTAATATCCTCGATTTTCCTTATGTCTCCCTTTACTATACGAATATTGTGAAATTCTAATTCTTTTAATTCCTTTTCGGATGAATTTGAAAAATTGTCAAATAATGTAATCTGATGGTTTTGACTGACTAATAATTTGATTAAATGTTTTCCAATAAAACCTGCTCCACCAGTAACAAAAATCTTCATTCTCTTGAAATTTAATATGAACTTCTATATTTTAATTAGAATGATTAAGAATTGATTTTAAATATGGTATGTTTTGATTATTTTTAATGCCAAATAGTGAAATTTCTTCTCTTAGAACAGTAGAATGGAAAGATAACAAGGTGATTATGATTGAGCAAACTAAATTACCAAATGAATTGGTATTTGTAGAATATGATGATTTTAATCAAGTTGCAAATGCTATCAGAACTTTGATAGTTAGAGGTGCTCCTGCAATTGGGGTATCTGGAGCATTTGGATTAGGATTAGCTGCTTTGCAAAGCGATGCTACAACAAAAAAGGAATTACTCTCAGATTTAGAAGAAGCAAGAAAAATCCTCTTTGCAACAAGACCTACTGCAGTAAATTTGGGATGGGCATTAAAAAAAATTATGAATATTGCAAAAACTGGGGAAACTGTAGATCAAATTAGAGAATTAGTGATTTCTACTGCTAAAAAAATGGCAGATGATGATATTGATATAAACAAAGCTATGGGAAAGAACGGATCTGTTCTTTTTGATAATAATGATACTGTAATGACTCATTGCAATGCTGGTGCATTAGCTACTGTTGCATATGGAACAGCATTAGGTGTAATTAGAGCAACTAGAGAGAGTGGAAAAAATGTTAAGGTAATTGCTACTGAAACTAGACCAATTCAACAAGGTTCTAGATTGACAGCATTTGAGCTAAAACATGATGGATTTGATGTCAGTTTAGTTCCTGATACTGCTGTAGGATATTCTATGGCAAATGGATTGGTTAACAAGGTTGTTGTAGGTGCTGATAGAATTGTTAAAACTGGTCATGTTTTTAATAAAATTGGAACATATCAAGTAGCAACAATGGCAAAACAACATGGAATTCCATTTTATGTTGCAGCTCCATTATCTACAATTGATATGGAAACAAAAGCTGAAGATGTGATTATTGAAATGAGAAAAGGAAGTGAAGTTACTGGTATTGGTGATAAAAAGACTGCTCCTGATGATATTGGAGTAATTAATCCTGCTTTTGATATGACTCCACCTGAATTAATTGCCGGAATAATTACCGAAAAAGGTGTAGTCACAGCACCATTTGAGGAATCTCTTACAAAATTATTCCAAGCTAATTAATACAAAGTTTTTATTGTTTTTCAAATTTCAGTATACAATATGAGTACAGTTTCTCCACAAGCAGTTGAAGACTCTTTAAAACAATGTATGGATCCAGAGGTTCCTCTAAACATTGTGGAAATGGGATTGATTTACGGAATTGATGTTAAAGAAAATAATGATGTAGATATTAAAATGACCATGACTACTCAGGGATGTCCTTTACATGAAACTTTAGTTGCAGATGCAACAAGATTTGCTAAAAAAGTTCCTGGAGTTAATAATGTCAATATTGAAATTGTATGGGAGCCTGCATGGACAATGGATAAAATGACTGAAGAAGGAAAACTCAAAATTAAAGAAATGGGAGCTAATGGACTAAACACTCCTGCTCCAATTAATTATGAAACTGCATTACCTCAAGGAGTTGGCAAATTAGTTCAACAAGAAGATGGTTCTATGGTATTAGCTAATGAACATGAACAAGGATTTATGGTAAATCAAGCAATTGTTGACTTTTGGAAATCATGTAATGGTCAACGTAAAGTAACAGACTTGGTAGAAGTATTTGCAAATCAAACAGGGTTACAAAGAAATCAAGTTGAAAAAGAAGTCATGCAATTGTTACAACAATTACGCGATGGTGGATTAATTGCTATTGCAGGACAACCAGATCAACCAAATGTTGCATTTAAAAAATAAGAAATTTTACTATAGTTTTTATCTATATATGACTACAAAACAAATCAAGTTAAAAAAATCAATAATAATCTATTTTAATCATTTGAAATATGTAATTATATGAAAAGCTTATCTAATCATTTTTCATCTCGATTAGAATTTGGAGAAAAACAAGAAATCTTTAGAAAACCAATTCTTCGAAGTTCTGGTATTTTTCCAGTAATTAAAAATAATGATTATAGCTCTAGAATTCTATTTTTAGGTTATTGGCTTATCAAAAGAAATATTCCTGAAGTAGGATTGATTATAACATTACGTGATAATAAAGGAGAAATCTTAATGCGTAAATTTCAAAATATTGATTCAGTCAAATCTTTTTCAATCGATTTAGATGTTTTATTAAATGAAATTAAGTATGATTCTAAAGATTTTATCGGTTCAATAGAAACAGAATTTAATAGTACTCGAGACATGATATTTCCTTATCCTGCATTGGTTTTAGAATATTTTAATTCTGATTTTAGTTCATGTGTTCATACAATTGAAAGGATATACAATGATTTTGAAGATCTATATGAAAATGAACAATCTAAAGTTCCAGAATCTGGATTTGATATTCACCATACATCTGATTTGGAATCTTTTGTATCTTTTGTAAATGGCCCAATAGAAAATTCTGATGGTCTAATTGAATATGTTGTCACTAATTCAAAATCCAAAAAATTATCTGGAGTAATTAATATTGGGAAAATTAGACCATATGAAACAAAATTGATAAAACTTGGTGATTATGTATCTCAACTAGCAACTTTTTTGGAAAATGACTCTGGTTCAATTTCTATAAATCATAATTTTGAGGGATTTTATCCTCGACTGCTGGTTGGAAATATACAAAAATCATTTCCGTCTGTAAGCTTTACTCATTCATATTATGATTGTTCATCTTGTATGTCTAAAAGTGATTATTGGGATAGATCCGATGATTCTTTTCACGATTCCTCTGTTTATGTTCCAATTTTTGTAAAAAATAATTATTATACTGATTTAGTGATTTATCCTAATTTTTCCCCTTCTGATTTTACTATCCAAATAGATCTATTTGGTGATGTAGGAAATAAAATATACTCCAAAGAAAATTTTTTAAATGTTAAAAGCAATCAATCTAAATTATTAAAAATAAATTTTAAAAAATTTATTGAAGAAAATAATTTAGATAAAAATAAAATTTATTCAGCTCATATAATTACAAAATTCAAAGACAAAAAAATTGCATCTAGAATAAAATTTGGATTAAATGTGGGAATTTCCGGACTAAAATCTAATTTACCTTGTAATATTTGTTTTAATACTAAAAATGGAAATCCACAAATTCAAGATAAACCAGGATCATTTCATTGGTCCCCGGTATTTGTCAATAAATCATGTGTAGTTACTATAGGGAATTTTTCACCAAAAATCAATTATGAAAAAAATGCAAATATTGAAATCAATTTTTATAGAAAAGAAGATGATACTTTTATCTCAAAAAATATTTCTCTTAAACCTAATGAGGAATATAGAATATTGTTAGATGAAAAACTAATTGCCTTTTTAAAATCTGATGGATGGATAACTCTCAAATCTGATAATCCAAATATACAGGGATTTTATTTTATTTTCTATCCTACTGGAGCCGTTGCAGGAGATCATTTCTTTTAATTTAATTATAAAATATAATTTGAATTTGCACCATCAAAATTTATTGTAACCCCTGTTAGGTATTTTACATTATTTTCAATTATCCCCTTTACAAAATTTCCAATCTCTTGAGGTTCTCCTAATCTTTTCATAGGTAATGTTTTTTCAAATTCTTTAACATTTTCAATTAATTCTTGAGTTCTATCTGTATTGATTGGACCTGGTGCAATGTTAATACAACTAATGTTTCTTTGAGAATATTCTTTGCTTAACACCTTGAAGACTTCTGAGAATGCAGCACGATATGCTGATGATATTATTAATTTTTCATTTGGTTCTTTTATCACATTAGAACTAATCAAAAAGATATACCCTCCATCATTAACTTTAATTTTTTGTAATATGGTACAAAATCCTACAAATAATTGATTGTGATACTTGTTCCAATCCTCTTCAGTAATAGTTGAAAATAGTTTTGGTTCAGGACCTCCTGTATTTAGAATCAAAATATCTGTTTGATTATGTATTTCTAAAAATTTTTTTACACTATCTAAATCTGATGTATCAATATCACTTTTGGATGCAGCAAAAACATCAATTTCTATTGATTTCAATGAATCAGAAATTGCTTTACCTATTCCACGTGAACCTCCTAAAACAATTGCTTTAGTCATACTATTATGAAAAATCAGTTATAATTAAATTCCTTTATGTCTTAAATTAGAATTATAATTTTTTAAATTATAAAAATAATGAATTTTGTAATTTTATTTAATAAAACTACATTTATCCATGTTGCCATGCTTGATTGAATTT
>Ga0233434_1000392_pt1 | contig 50779 bp, 44 predicted proteins | sample SI_122_August201_4_FD_182738 | JGI IMG/M metagenome (GOLD analysis project Ga0233434, IMG submission 182738) | Seawater microbial communities from Saanich Inlet, British Columbia, Canada - SI_122_August2016_120_MG | ecosystem: Environmental > Aquatic > Marine > Inlet | place: Canada: British...
ACCAACTCCTAGTTTTTTAAGGATGTCTTTTGTATTAGGTTTGTGAGAGAGCTTTATTGCGCTTCTTATTTTGTCTTCGGTAATGCCCTTACAGATACATATATACATAATCATATATTACGGTATATAGTTTGAATACTCAAACAAAAAATGGGTTTAGGTATAAATAATTCAGGTTGGCATAGGAAAAGTAGAGCAGCAGAACATTAATTTTGTTTATAAAATTGAGCGTTTTGGACTATTTTTGAAGACAAGTTCTTAATAATTGGCAAAAATGAATGAGTGAAAAAATATTATTTACAATTTCTTCCAATTTTTTCTCTTTTTTTTCTATCTTCATGTGAATTACTGAATACTCACGAGAAAAAGCCTAACCAATTACCGAAACCCGAGTGGGAAGAACCAAATAAAATAACCAAAACAAAGGTGATGGCCACTGTGCCGCTGCAAATCCCTCGGTCAACCACGCCAGCCGTTGGTGAGAGTGAAATGAAAAAATTTTGCACAAAACTTGATAAAAAGTTTTATCAATATGGATGGAGAAAATCTGGTTGCCAATTATATAAATGGAAGTTCGTTAGACGTTCTTACCTTGGAAACCCTATTGCCTGGGTACATTACGGTGAACCCGAGAAAGTAAAAGCAAACACGACAATCGTTCTTTGTGGAGTGCATGGAGATGAGATAACTCCAGTAAAGTTTTGCTATGACCTAATGAGGTTTCTTGATAAAAATGAAAGTCTTTTATCTGGTAACAGAATCATCGTGGCGCCCTTAGTAACACCTGATAGTTTTCTTAAAAAATGGCCGACGCGTACCAACGCGAGAGGAGTTGACGTCAATAGGAATTTTCCAACGAATGACTGGAAGTTAAAGGCCCATAAAATATGGAAACACAGATACAAGTCCACCAAAAGAAAATACCCAGGAAAAAAACCAAACTCTGAGCAAGAAACAATTTTTCAAGTTAATTTGATTAAAAGATATATGCCTCAAAAAATTATTTCTGTTCACGCACCTTTGACGATCCTTGACTATGATGGGCCAGGCCATCATGGGAAGGGAGAAGGTCATGACCTTCTATTACAAATGAGTAAATCTGCTAAGGGGTATCAGGTTAAAAATTATCCCTACTTTCCTGGTAGTCTTGGGAATTGGGCCGGGCACATGAATAAAATAGCAACTTATACATTGGAGCTCCCTTCAAGTGATAATAGGTTGCATAAAAAGTTTTGGAAGTTATTCGAAAAAGCAATGACTCATGCAATAACTCATAAGTTATAAATGAATTTAATTTCAGCTTAGTATTTCAATAAAATCAATTGATTGCCAAAAATAAAAGGCAAGAACCTCAAGTTTTTAATAAAAATTGTCGACTATTAACTAACAATGTTTATGGGGACAGGTTTTTATGTTAACAAGTTTTTCAGAATTTAAGTTTTATCAAAGCTATCGTATACCGGTTGAGCACTCAGATGGGCTAAGGTTTGTCGCTTCAATTGACCACCCCATTGATGGGGAAAAGTATATTGATGATGCCAAACTTGTTGATATTTCAATTTCGGGACTTGGTTTTCAAACCGAGGAGAGAATATCTGTCGGAAGCCATATAACTTTTAACCTCTTTTTCAAAAGACACCAATTAGAGTTAAGTGGAAATGTAGTTAGAGCGTTCACTAAATGTGTCACTGATCAAAAGATTATTTATGGTGTCGAGCTTGATGAAGAAAAAAAATTAAATAGATTTTTGGAGCAATATATTCTTAGTTTTAACCCCGAAAGACTAAAAGAGTGTTTGATACAACTTGCGTTAAAAGAAAGATACACTGATGCATCTGAAGGTTTTGAGATGTTTTCACTATTGTTATCTCTTTTTAAAGATATTACTTTCTTTGGGGACAAAGAAGGGTTTCTTGAGACAATGCTTGAGGAGGTCGTGAGAATTTTAAATGCGACAAGAGCATCTATTTTTCTTATTAATGCAGAAACAAATGAACTTGAGGCCGTTTCAGCTCTTGGTGTTCCAAAAGATCAATTAAAATTCGATTACAGGCTCGGTATTGCTGGCTCTGTTTTTACAACAGGTGTTGCTCTTAACATTGATACTAGTAGGGATAGTTCACGGTTTAATGAGTTTTTTGATCGGCAGTTTAACTTTGAGACCAGGTCAATTATTTGTTACCCCATTCAAAATAGAGAGGACAAAATTGTCGGGGTAATAGAGATTATAAACAAAAGAAACCAAGATCGGTTCACGATTGAAGATGAAAAAACAATGAAGGTTCTGGCCTTAGTATTTAGTAGCGTTTTTCATAATTTTAATCCGATGAGTGATTCCTCAAAGATAAGAAGGTTCTCCAAACCCTTTGACCGTAAACACGCCATTATTGGAAAAACTACCCATATAAACTCACTCAGAAATACAATTTTAAAAGTAAAAGACCTTGATTCAAGTGTGCTTATTTCCGGTGAAAATGGAGTAGGAAAAACACTTTTTGCAAAAATTATTCATCATGAAGGTCAAAGAGGTCTTAAGCCTTTTGAGATTATCGATTGTGGTGGTAAGGATGAGAAAATTCTCCAGCAGACACTTTGGGGTTCGGAAGATAAACCGAGTGCTCTTGAGAGGTGTCAAGGTGGAACAATTCTTTTTAAAGATATATCTAAGCTTTCACAAGATGATCAAAAAAAATTAAAACAAGTTTTTAAAAATAAAGGGCTTCCTAATTCAAAGTACACCTTGGATATAAGAGTGATGGCAACAGCGGTGGAGGACTTATCCAAAATGAGTATTGATGGAGGTTTTGATCCAGAATTATTAGATTATGTTTCTAAGGCATTTATAAATATTGATCCATTAAGAAAAAGACAAAATGATATTCCTGATTTGATTGATTATTTCTTAAAACTTGAATGTAAAAAACAAGGACTTCTTTTAAAGAACTTTTCCCCTCGAGTAATGAACAAATTTATTGAATACGAATGGCCTGGGAATATTAGAGAATTAAAGACCTGTATAGAAAGAGCCGTTCTTTATAATCCAAAAACTCATATTATTACGGATCTTGACCTTGAAAATTCAACAACACCTCTTATAAGTAATAATTCTAGTAACTCTAAGTTTGGAGAGCTACCTTTTGTAAATAACCATCATATAAATCTAAAGGATCGATTAGCGATTATCGAAAAAGAGATGATTCTAGGTGAAATAAAAAGAAATAGTGGCAATAAATCTAAAGCAGCTAAGGCCATGGGAATTTCACGTGAGGCGCTTCGGAAAAAACTTATTAATGCAGATAAAGTTTTAGAGAATTTAGAATCTCCAGAAAACAAAAAAGTAGCATTAAAAGAAGTGGCTTAGAATAATTACCCCTCAATAAATTTGAAATGTAATTTTCTCGAGTGCTTTCCGTCACGAAACTCGGCTAGATAAATCCCTTGCCATTGCCCAAGAATAATCTGTCCATTTTCAATAATTAAAGTGAGAGTATGGCCACTCATTATAGACTTCATATGTGATGGAGAGTCATCAGGGCCTTCTGCAGTGTGCTCAATAAAGTCAAGTTTCCTCGGGGCGACATGTTGGAGAAATTTTTCCATATCGCTTTTAGCGCTAGGATCAAAAGATTCTTGAATAAGAAGCCCGCAGGATGTGTGAGGTAAAAATAAATAAAGAATACCACTTTTAGAATTAATGATATTAGAAGCTTCTTTTTTGACGATACTCGTTATTGAGTAAAACTTTTCATTATGTGTTTCAATAGTAATTGTTGATAGAGACGACATTTAAATGAGCCTTTGCCAGATTTATTAGTTTTAATATACATTTTTTGTAGGTGAATGACGAAATATCTCTAAGAAAAAAGGTATATTTTGCAAGTAATTACAGAAGCATGGAGATTTTTTGAGTTTAAAGACATTATAGATGTTTTTTGTGTTGGTTTAATTTTTTATCAATTTATCAGAATTCTTCGTGGAACGAGAAGTATGCAAATGCTTCTCGGAATAATTCTCCTCGGAGTGGTTTCTATTGTGGGAAGAACTTATAAGTTTCACTCGATCAACTGGCTTCTTGAGAATTTTTTCGATAGTTTCATTTTAATTTTAGTTATTTTGTTTCAAGAGGAAATCAGAAGTGCTCTGGTTGCAATGGCCAATCGTCAAACCTTTTTTAAAAAATTAAAAGATGTAGACCTTGAAGAGGTCATTAATGAAATAGTAGAGGCCTCCTGGGATTTAAAAGTAAAAAAAACAGGGGCCATTATTGCCATTGAAAATAAAAGTGGCCTCAACAATATTCTTGAGTCTGGAACTATTTTAAATTCTGTTGTTCATAGAGATTTACTTTTATCAATTTTTAACCCAAAAAGTCCCCTTCATGATGGAGCAGTCGTTATTCAAAAAAACAAGATATCAGCGGCATCTTGCTTTCTACCAATTGATTCAAAGGCCAATAGCTCAAATCATATTGGTGCCAGGCATAGGGCAGCTTTGGGATTAAGCCAATTAGTTGACGCACTGATTATTGTCGTGAGTGAGGAAACCGGAGACTTAAGTTTATGTTTTGAAGGAAAGATTCGGCCAATACCTGATTCATTCACCCTAAAAAGGGCAATAAAATATTCATGGGGAACCGGTGAAGATCTTGAGCAAATACTACCTAACTTAGAGAATTACTAAAAAAGAAAAAATTAAATGTTTAGAATATTAAAATTGATAAAAAATATATTTCGCTCTAAGTCTTTTGATAAAGTCCTCGCTTTTTTATTATCGTTTTTTTTGTGGCTTTTTGTCGTCAGTGGTAAATCTATTACAGACAAAACGATCTTACGTATTTCTTATAAAATTAACCCAATCTATTCATTTGTTGACCCTCCTTCAAAAACGCTCGCTGTTAGGTACCAAGGCCCAAGAGCTTTGTGGGGAAAAATATCGGAGGGAAAAATAGTAGAGATTGATTTATCAAAGTTTAAACGCTCTAAAAAAAGAAAACAGTTTTATAAAATAAAAAGAGATGATCTTCCCTTTGTTCAAGGATTAAATTTAGTTGATTTTGATATTAAAAAAATATTTTTTAGTCTTGATTATAAAAAGAAAAGAAAGCTCCCTGTTATTTTAAAAAAAATGGGTACATTAAACAAAGACTTGGTAATTGATTCTATATCAATGAACCCTACTCGCTTAGAGCTTAATGGTGCGAATTCGTTGCTTAAGGAATTGAAAAATATATCAACTGAATGGATTGATCTATCTGATTTAACCGAAGGTAATTTTCAAAAAAAGCTCAGGCTAAATATTCCGGCCAATATAAATTCAAATGTTGACATGGTTGATTTATCGATTGATTTGAGAAAAATCGAGGCGGAGAAGGTAGAAAAGATAGTACCAATTAGTTTTATATCTAGGGGAGAATCATTTAAGGCAAAGTCTCTAAATGTCAAAGTCATATATCAACAAAGCAGTGGATCATTAATTAATGTGAATACAAATATCTCGGCGTTTGTCCAAATACCTAAAAATTTTAGTGGCCAGAAAATTTGGGCCCCCGTAAAAATAGACGTACCAAAAGGAATCAAAGTTATAGAATACACACCGCGAAGGGTGGAAGTTTTTGATTAAAAGGGGAGTTATGAGAAAGCTATTTGGAACAGATGGGATAAGAGGAAGAGCAAATCAGTTCCCGATGACTTCAGAGATGGCCATGAACTTGGGCCGAGCGGTTACTTATTATTTTCAAAAAAACAACTCAAATTTATCAGGAAAACCTCTAATAATTCTTGGAAAAGACACACGGTTGAGCTGCTATATGCTAGAGCTGGCCTTCAGTAGTGGAGTCTGTTCTCAAGGGGGAAGAGTTGTTTTAACTGGACCTCTGCCAACTCCTGGAGTTTCTTTCGTTACAAGAAACATGAGAGCACATGCGGGAGTGATGATATCAGCAAGCCATAATCAATATTATGACAACGGAATTAAGCTTTTTGATGCAAATGGTGACAAGCTTCCTGATTCAGTCGAGTTGGAAATTGAAAAAATGGTTTTAAATCCAAAATTAATTAAACCTGCCCCGGATAAAGAACTTGGGCGTGCTCAACGTCTTGATGAAGTGATTGGAAGATATATTGTTCAAGTTAAATCATGTCTCGATAAAGAGGTTAGTCTTGATGGATTAAGAGTTGTTCTAGATTGTGCTAATGGAGCAGGGTATCGTGTCGGTCCAATGATTTTTTCTGAGCTTGGTGCTGAAGTGTTTAGTTTAGGTGTTACTCCTAATGGACAGAATATAAACCTAGGAGTCGGTAGCTTACATCCCGAAATTGCGGCTGAAGATGTAAAAAAATATAAAGCCGAAATTGGAATATGTCTTGATGGAGATGCTGATCGTTTAGTTATTATTGATGAAAAAGGTGATGTTATTGATGGAGATATTCTCATTGGTATTTTGGCAAAGTTCTCACTTGAGACAAAAATGCTAAAAAAAGGTGATGAAATTGTAGGTACAGTAATGTCGAATATGGCGTTAGAAAATTATATTGAAGGACTTGGACTTAAGTTTTATAGAGCAAAAGTTGGAGATAGGTATATTCTTGAAAGAATGAGAAAAACAAAGTCAAAGCTAGGCGGAGAACCTAGTGGGCATATAATTTGGCCATCTGTGTCAAGAACAGGTGATGGTATATTATCCGCCCTTAAAGTTCTTGAAGCGATGAACTTTTTTGGAAAGCCCTTAAGTGTTCTTAAAAATGAGTTTGATCTTTATCCTCAACTGACAACAAATGTGACGGTTAAGAAAAAAGAGGACTTTAAAAACTTTCCGGAAATTGCTTCTGAACTTAAAAAGCAAGAGGAAAAGCTAAAAGGGAAAGGAAGAATTCTTCTTCGTTATTCAGGTACAGAGCCTCTTGCACGTGTAATGGTTGAGGGAGAATCGATGCCTCTAATTGAAGAGATAAGTGATGTTATATCAGGAGTAGTGGCGAAATGTCTGGGGTAAATGAATCTACAAGACTTGGTGTAAACATAGACCATGTGGCGACACTTCGCCAGGCTAGAGGAGAAAAATATCCAAGCCTAAAAACAGCAGCAGAGGTTTCAATAGAAAATGGTGCTGACCAGATAACGATTCATTTAAGGAGTGATAGACGGCATATTCAAGATTATGACGTAAATGTTGTTCACGAAGTGGTGAAAGAAAAAAACTCGTTATTAAATTTTGAAATTGGGGCAACCCAAGAAATGATTTCAAAAGCATGTGTATTGAAACCTGATTGGGTTTGTTTTGTACCTGAAAAAAGAGAAGAGAGAACAACGGAAGGTGGCCTAAATTTAACTGATCAAAAAATTTTGGAAAAGTTAATTTACTCTTGCGAGAAGATTAAGGAAAGCTCACCTTCAACCAAAATATCTTTATTTGTAGAGTCAGATCAATGGACAATGGACGCAGTTTTATCCATTAAAAAATTCGTCGATGCTGTTGAGATTCATACTGGAGAGTACGCTATTGATGTAAATAAAAGTCTGGATACAAATGACCATATTGATCAATACCGAGTTGCAAAAAGATATATTGAAGCAGAAGGGCTAGGTTTTCATGCTGGACATGGGCTGACTAATATATCTCTTAAGCATTTAGCTGATCTTGATCTATTTTCTGAGTATAATATAGGTCACTGGATAATTTCCCAGTCAGTATTTGATGGACTGGGCCAGACAGTGAGGAATTTAAAAAATATCATTGAAAAAAATCTATTGGGAGATTAATTGAAAGAGTTAGGTTGTTGGAAAAAAGCATTTGAAGCAGATCTTGATTATATATGCCTCGAATTTAGGGATTTAGTCGAAACTCCTGCGTGCATCGTTTTAAATGGACCTGTTGGTGCAGGAAAAACGACTTTTGTTCAATTCTTTTCCAAAAATTTAAACAAAAGTGAAATGAACCTGAAGGGGCCTGTGACTAGAGGAGAAGACTTGTCCGAAGTAACTTCTCCTACGTATTCTATTGTGAATGAGCAGGGCCAAATTGCTCATGCCGATTTTTATCGTCTTGAAAGATTGGAAGATATTATTCATTTAGAATTAAATCTGTATGCCGAAAAAAAGCGTTATTTCTTTGTGGAGTGGGGAGTAGATTACATTAAAGCTCTTCATGATGAGCTGGGCGAGAATTTTTCTTATTACGAATTAAGAATTGAGCCAAATCAATCAAAAACAGAGTTGTCGGAAGAAGTTGTTAGTAGAAACCTCACTTTATTTTCATTAAATGATGTAATAAGGGACATTTAGGTGTTGAAGTTTTTGCCGCTGTAAGTCTTTTTTATGGTGTAAATATCTGATAACTTGATCAAATTTTTTTTATCAAATATTTGGTTGACGGGACTTTTTAAATAAGGTCATACTAAATTGTGTTTTATAACACGAAAAAATAGAAGGTTTAGGAAAAACCCTATTAGATTTTTACGGAGGAAGATCAATGAGACTAACATCAAAAGGCAGATACGCCGTCAGAGCAATGTTGGATTTAACAAAATACAGCAATGGAAACCCAGTAAGACTACAAGAAATTTCCACAAGACAAAACATCAGTCTTCACTACCTGGAGCAACTCTTTAGAAAGCTTCGTAATGGTCAGGCTGTAAAATCAGTTCGTGGACCCGGTGGTGGTTATGTGTTGGCTCGTCCAATGGATCAGATCACAATCAAAGATGTTTTGGAATGTGTTGGTGAGAACATTAACCCTGCAAAGGACATCATTGGGACAGAGGCTGAAAAAGCAAGTACTGTTGAATATATTCTTTCTAAAAATTATTTCCAAAACTTGGGAATGATTATGAGTGAATATCTTTCAACGACGACTTTAGGTGATTTACAAAGAAAATCAAATGATATTAACATCTCTGAACAACTCGAAGAAAAAAGAGCAGCGGATCAGTTAGCCGAGAATGCAAAAATGCACCAAGCGGCATCAGAAGATACTTCTACTTCTACTAATACAGAGCCTGAGCGCCCGAGCCCTTTTTCTTCAATGATCAGGAGTTCAATTGGAGAAGTTAACCAATAGCTATTACTTTGATTATAATGCAACATCCCCTCTTTCCCCCTCAGTAGAGGATTATTTGGAAAGAGGGGATTTTTTGTTTGCAAACCCTTCTAGCCAGTACCAGTTAGGTAAAAAATCAAGAAGCATCATAAATTCTACTAAAGATTTTCTTTTTAATACCTTTTCTCTCGATGAGAGTATTAATCAAATTTTTTTTCATTCTGGCGCTACAGAAGGTATTAATACGCTACTGTTTGGCGCAGCACTAAAGGCATTTAAAGAGAATAGTAAACTAGTTTTTTACTTTTCACCGACAGATCATGCTTGCGTTGTAAATTTAAAAGAAAATTTGTCAGCATTGGGCCATGATGTAATTTTTATGCCTATTAATGCACAAGGTGAGATTAAAGCATCTGAACTCATAAAAGAGATAAACAGAAAAAAAGCTGATAGAACGATTATTAATTGGACTTGGTTAAATAATGAAACAGGAGTCGTTAATTCACTATCTGCTGCTGAAGAAATTAAGAGAGAAACAAATACTGAAATAATTGTCGACGCTGTTCAGGCTCCAGGAAAGGTTCTAGAGTGGAGAGAGTTATCAGCGAAATTGGATGCTTATTCCTTTTCTTCCCATAAGTTTGGAGGCTTGAAAGGAGTTGGTTTTAGCTTTGTTAAAGATTCTTATGATTATTCCCCATTAATTATTGGTGGTGGCCAGCAAAATAAGCTTCGTTCAGGCACTGAGAATCCAATGGGTGTATATACTACGGAGCTTGCCATAAGGGATCTTATTAAAGAGTTTTCATTAGAAAAAATTAATAAGATGCAGGCACTTAAAAAAGATTTTGAAAAAATAATAATCTCAAAATTTGGACAAGGCTCAATAGTCGGTCATAGCGCTGAGTTTAGAAATATAAATACAATTAACTTCATTATTCCTTCAATAAAGGCTACTTTAGCTTTAATGGCATTTGATCTCGAGGGTATTCAGGTCAGTAGTGGTTCTGCTTGTTCCAGTGGGGCAAATATTCCGAGCCGTATTCTCACGGCGCTAAAGATTGATGATAAATTAACGCGTTCTGGGGTTAGATTATCTTTTTCAAAAGAGATTTGTTCACTTTCTAGTGAAGAAAAATCCAAGCTTCTTTTAAAATTTGAAGAGATTTTGAATCGATATAAAAATTAAATTAAAAAAATGCAGATTTAATCGATGTTTTGAAAATTTTTTGTTGCCATAAAAAAAAAAAAGGTTCACGATTAAAAGTAATTGAAAATTCATCATGAAAGATGAAATATTAATTAATTAGTAGGGAGGCTACATGAACAGAAAAGAATTACTTGAAACAATTCTTAAAAGCAAAGAGCTAAACCATCTAACAAAAAAAGATGCGGACAAGCTTTTAACAACAACTTTTGAGATCATCAAAAAGACGATCAAAAAAGGTGAAGACGTATCTTTAGTTGGATTTGGTACTTTTGCTCGTGCAAAAAGAGCAGCTAGAACAGGTGTTAATCCTGCAACTGGTGAAAAGATCAAAATTCCAGCGAAGAAAGTTCCTAAGTTTCGTCCAGGGAAAGCTTGGAAGGATATGCTTTAATCAGGAATTTTCCTATTAGTATATTAAGAAAGGGAGCTCTTTGAGCTCCCTTTTTTTTTTTTTTTTTGAGGCATCAAACGCCAGGATGGCAGTTTGATGCCGAACAACTCCGAGGCGAGGAGGATGCGAGCCAAGGAGGGAGTTAGCCAGGATGGCCGAGATGAAACGTCAAAGACATTTCGATTCCGAATGAAAGAGTATGATCCAAGTAACCTCTCAAGCAAGTTTATTTAGTCTCAAATTTAATTCTATTTATACCGATTTTAATTTATGAGGAAATATTTATATATTTACAGTACTGTTGTTCTCTTAATTTCAGTTATATTTATAAATGCTCGCTTTGGTTATGTTGGAAGGTCAGATAAACTTGCGCATTCTCCTGGTTTAGAACTTGTTACTGAAGATGATAAAATTGATCGAGTTGAAAAAATTACGCCTAAAAATAAAAAACTTCCTTTTTTTAGTGATGATAGTGTTGAAAGAATTATTAATGATATTTGGAGTAATTACCCAACCGTTGATGGACTACTTGAGCCACATAAATACAATGCAAACTTTAGTTCGGAGATTGCCTTTCCGACACAGACAAATGTTTTTTCTGGAAAAATTACAGGAACCACGCCTGAAAACCCAAACTTTGATGGTACAGAGAATATTTATAATGATTATGAATATGAAAACCGAACAAATGTAAATTTTGTTAAAACGGCAAGAGAGCTTTCTTGTATTCACACAGATGACTACATTCCAGAGTTTATTCACTATCAACAAAAACCGTGGGCCACACCTTATTTTAACTATGCTTATAACAGTGTTTTTTTGGAAAATAGATTTTCTGAGTGGATCAGCACTGTCTCAAGAATGATTCAGCCTTACTATAGTAAAAGCTCCAATGAGGAACTTTATTTTTATAACCAGCATTACGCTGGAGCTCAATTTAAATTAGCTGATGATGGGCTAACAAAAAAAGGAGAGCTATTAGTTAAGGCCTACGTAAAGTATGGAGGAATGCTTGATGCTTCTCATGTGAAAAATAACACTTTAGAAGATATGCTTTCAATTTCAAAAGATCTTGTTTCAAAACTTGGAGTACCTGTTCCTATCTTTTTAAATCACGCCAATATTGACGCTAGAAATGTGGCATTTCCAAGTTATCTTGGGAATAATCCTGCAAATTATTCAAGAAATAAATCACCAAAAGAAATTTGCCAAGCGGCCAAGTCTGGAGCAGTTTGGGGGGTTATGCCAGTCAAACTCTACACGGATCAAAACCCAGAAGATGCGGACTTTTATGATTTAGCGGATCAAATATACTTCATGAAAAATTATGATTGTTTTGAAACGGGGATATTATCAAATTCATCATTTGCTATTCCCCCAGTGTTCGCTCTAATGGTCGATTACAAAGGCGATACTGTAAAATTAATAAATCATATTATTGTATCTTCCGATGCGAATATTTTTTACTTTGATAAAGACGATGACAGAGAAAAAAAATTTTATATTGATGAAGACGCTGCGAACCTACTTAAATGGAAAAAATTAGCAAAATATTTATTATCCCATGACTTTAACAATGACGGCCATAGAGATTTTACAGTCGATGATATTAAAAAGATTTTTGGTCTTAATGCGATAAAGTCCTATGTTCGAGCACTCGACGGTGCTCTACCGTTTGGACATAAATATTGCACTTTGCTAACTAAAAAAAGATACTATTTTGGACGTTTCTCTTCCTCTGATAAAAGTGATTTTGCGATCGCTGACAATGAAAAGATATTTTTTTCAAAATCTTATCTTCAAGGACATTTTGATGGTGTGAGCAAAAAAAATAACCATAATAAGTGGTGTCTTGCTGTAGGGCAACAGTCAGTCGTTGGTGACTTTAACGGAGATGGACTTGATGACTTTCTTTGTTATACGGAAAATCTAAAACGATTAAAAATTAAATTTAATAATGAAGATTTAAAATTTAACGAAAGTAATTTTTTGGTTTCTTCTCCATGTGGAAAAGCAAAAAGGGGTAGGCTATATGCTTTTGATTTAGATAGTGATGGCAAAGATGAATTACTTTGTCATAATGAAGATGGTGATGTTTTTCAGGTTAATGTCAGTAGGAAAGTTTCCACTGTTAACAAGTTAGTGACAGGCTTTTGTAGTAATTCAAATAGTAAATTTTTTATTTCTCTTCTAGATCTTGATAATAAAGCTGATTTTTACTGTCACCACCCTGATGGGAGTCATCAAAAAATATTATCCTCTTCAAGAAGGGTTGGCCTTGTCAGTACCTCTTATAAAAAATGGTGCAGGGTCTCTGATACACTTCAAATTCATCTCGGTGACTTCGATGGTGATGGGCGTGCTGACCGGCTTTGTCACTCAAATGATAATGGAAGACTTTGGATAGATTATGCGAGTAACTCATATAAAGGAACGGATTGGTCTGAGTATGGATTTGATTTTTGCACAAGAAAAAATGAGCAATTATCAATTGCTGAGACAGGAGGAGATAGTAAGGATGATGTTCATTGTTATGAATATAGAAGCGGATATCTATCTACTCTAAGAGGAAGTAAAAAAGGATTAAAAAGGCCAAAAGATTTCACTATTTATTAGTGCAAAATATTGTTGCAAGTTAAACAAAAATTAAGTCCAAAAAAATTATTGTTTTAGTGAGTTTTATCCCAATTTTACTAATGTGATTTCAATAATTTGTTTTAGTTTTCAAATTAATCTTCTTTGTTTTAACAAAATTAAAAACAAGAAAAATTTTAGTAAATTTATTATGAAATTTAAAATCAAAGGCAAGTAATTTTAGGTGTTTAAGTGGGTTAGTCAGAGGAAGTTTATATTAAGAGAATATTAATTTTATAAGGTATTAATGACTCTGAAAAGTTCCTTGGAAAATATTTTAGGTATCCTAATGTTTTCGATTGTTTTAACACTCTCTTCCTGTCTGAATTTTAGTGGAGAACAATCTGGAGAGAGCGGTAGTTCCTCTTCTCCTGAAGTCGTTAAAATCACCAACACAAATGATATTCTTAAGACATTTAAAGGCGGGACAATTGATATTAGAAAGACTAGTTTTTTAAAGGTCTCAGGAGCGATTAATAAAAATAAACTTTTAGAAACTCAAATTACATTATTAGGAAACGGAAAGGTTATTCTTTCCAGCGACAAGGCAATAGCATACACAGGTGAAGGGAAAAAAATAGTTTTAGGCTCAAGAGAGTTTAGTCATTTTGTCATTGAAGAATTTCACGCCGGAAAAAGCATTAAATCCACTATAAAAAACTCCAATGTAGGCATGAAGTATCGGTTGAAATTATGAAAGCTTATACTTCATTCTTATTTTTGTTTGTCTTCTTCATCGTGAGTGGACTATCCAAACAAGCATTTTCAGCTTGTAGTGACTTTCACTGAAATGAAACGGACTGTAATAATCTAGAAGATGACGACAGTTGTGTTTATATTGAATTAAGTGGGCCAGCCAACAGTTGTCATAGCTGTGATACAAATCCAGGTACTGGTGATTCACGATCTGCTGGACAAATTTTTGATGATGCCGCTGGTAATTTTTATAAGTTAATTGGAGATTCTCTTAGAAATAATTTAATTCTAAATAATGGGATGATATGGTGCCACAATGTTGACCTTCCGATGGCCCAAGGTGACTCATCATTGATTGAAGATTCAATGCGTGTTGATTGGGATTTGAATGATTTTGTCTCAAATAATTATTACCAACCTTTTTGGTTATCAAATCTTAATGGTAGCTCGATTCTTCTTGGGTTAACTTCGGCAATTACACCAATAAGCCTAAGTGGTATGCACAACGTAGATTTAAAAATTAAACTTGGAAAAGGGGCGCTTGTTTTAGATCAAGATGATTCTAATCCGTTGACTTTAAGTGGGGTAACAACATCGACATTAATTGCTGATATTCATTCCCTGACTAATGGAATGTCCGCCAGTAACACAGATGAGGCTACTGCCGTCGACACCTCAGACTTTGGTGTTTCCTTTACTTACGCAGCCTCATTTTCAAAAAGTGAGTTTGTAAATTTTATTGGTTCTAATATTGTTCCCAGTGGATTGATTTATAAATCATCAAGTTCTCTTAGTGATTGGAGCTTAACGGATCAGATTGTTCTTAGAAATCATACGGAAAATTTTAGTAATACTGCCGAAGCGGTACAAAGTGGAACTCTTGCTCTGCTTGCAGGAGGAGTTATAAGTGGCACGCAATCGATTTTTAGTACGGGAAGCACTCTTCGAGTGAAAGCTGATCATGGAACAGAGGAAGTTTTTATAGAGGGGGAAAACGCAGTTACTCGAGAGACCGGTAACAACGCTGATGGTGCCACAAACTTTCAGGAGTTGATTATCAATTTCTCTAGTACTTTTAATAATCGTCAATCCAAAAGAAAGGCTCTTCGAATCCAAGAGCGAGTTGCTAAGTCACAAGGCCTTGAGTGTTCTCAGCTTTCGAGCTGTTCTACAGCTAAATCAAACTTGACTTCGGTAGAAAATAATTTTTCACGATCAACAAGAAAAAAGATGGCCAATGGATACTTTGAGGAAAGTTCTGGCCCAAGAATAAGTATGGGGAAATTTGGGACAGGAATAATTGATTCACTAACAGGAAAGATTGATTTTGGTTCTTCGATTAGTGGGGGAGCTGCATTAAACAATCCAGGTAAATATTATGAGAAAGTTTATAATCGTGAGATAAAAAATGAACGATCCATTAGACCAGAGACAATATCGAAATTAATTGAGACGACTAGTGAAAGTTTGAATCTGAAAAACTTTATCAACTCAAATATATGTGCCTCAAGTTTGGATTGCGTTTCTCCAAAAATTTGTCGAAATGATAGTTGTGTTCTTAATACAAATCAAATGAATCCATCATCTTTTTTAAATGTACAAAATAATTTTCAAATGAATATAGGACTTCCCCCTCAAAGTAGTAATCTAATTTCTAGTAGTATCACAACACCTAGTGCGATCTGTGGTAACGGTGTTTTAGAAGCTGGTGAGGACTGTGATGATGGGGACACCAGTGATTTTAATGCTTGTCTTTCTACATGTAAGTATCACGTGGAGATAAATAGAAATAATGAAACAAGTTTGCCTAACTGTGAAATTATATTTGACCCCATGTTTGATATAAATGGAACAACAAATAACTCGGTAAATTCTTTTTCAAGTCTAGGGGGATATGAAGATGAAATAAAAAATCAAGTTAATAACAATAATGTTAAGGTTTTTTGTTTTAGGCCAGGGTTGTATTACAATGATGCTGCTGAAAACTTGCTTCTTAATATTGATGATCAAATTAATGATGGAAGTGTTGAAGAACCAATATATCTTATTTTATATCATCAAAATGGCAATCAGATAAAACACCCTGGGAGTGACTCAACTTTTGAAAGTGAAAAAGCGATTTTTAGACGATTAAGAATTGAGGATAAAAAAAATATTATAGTTTCAGGGCTTACGTTCCAGGGCCAGCTTCCCAATTATGATCAAAGGCCAGACTTATCATCGGCACCGAGTTTCTTTACGACCGACTTAAGTAACTCACAGATTAATCCTCTGACTGGCAATGGAGATTGTTCGTCTAATGACCCTTGCTGGATAAACTCTGAGAACTATTCCTCATCAAATGATGATGGATACGATGAAGTCTTTGGATTACCTTACGATAATTCATTTCAAACGATGAGTAATGCTGATGGAAATTACAAGACTAAGTTTGGGAACTCTAATGTCATGATTGAAGGGGACTCATCTCGAGTAATTATTGATCGAATTTTGAGTGAGAGAGGAGGAGGAGGAAGTGGTGCCGTTAAGCTTCATGGAGACGGTGAGAATATTTTAGATTCAAATGGAAAAATTGTTCTTGGTGATAACTTTTTGCAACGATCGGTGATTCGAAATACCGTTAAGTTTTTTGACTGGAACGGGACCAAACGAACCCCTCATGATAGTCACTGCTCTACTATTCTTAAAAGTAATAGATCAGTTTCCAATGAAGCTTATTATTGTCACGGAGATGCTATCCAGGGTGGTACAGAGTTACGAGGGCGTGCAATTATTGCCGACAATGAGTTTTACCAACCAGATGATTCGGACCCTTGGTTTTATGAAAATGCTGTTGATTTTAAAGGAGGCAATAGATTTCACATTGGAGAAGCATTCGATGGGCTTTTACCCAACAGTGGCCTATTAGGAGGAGAACCAAGAGTTGATTGCAGTTCAATGGGAGATGACTATAATATTTACTATAGTCATCCTAAATTAATGCAAAATTATGACTTCAATTGGCAATCGATAACAAACGGTATTTTACTCACAGTAAGTAATGGATTTGGTGGTTCTCCACTTAACTTTTATGAATCTCGTTGGAATGGACTAGATTATATATTCAGGTCAGATCTTAATAACTCTATTTTTCCAAATTATCCAGTTCAGTCATCTGGTAGTATTTCTAACAGTGATTTTTACAATCCTCTATGCTTGAATTATATGAATCGATTGAACTCAAATTTAAGGCCGGAGCAAAATGTTCATTACATAGATAATAAAATGTGGGGATGGAAGAATACATCTGGTGCTGCAATGGATTTTTCAATGCCTCAACACCATAAACAATACTTAAATTTCGAAAACAATATTGTTTTTGATTCTTCCCTTGGCTTTACCACAAACCTTGGGGACAGTGGAGAATGGAGCCATTTTGGATCAACAAGGAATATTTCTTTTAATAGAAACATTATTTATAGTAGTTGTGGCACTTGCTTAGCGACTGGTGATGCAGTCTCTACTGCTGCAGTCAATATTAAGACTGCCCAGGCATCTAATATTGAATTATATTTTAATAATATTATTGGTTCTAAATCTAGATACTTTGACAATAATTATTACAATGCCTTTTCAATTAATCTTGGTTACTCTAATCGGCATAGGGGAAGCCTGCAGGTCCCTAGAAATATAGATTTTAGTTGTAATAAACTGAAAGACTCCTATGGTGTATCATTTTCAATGAGTGTTTTTGTTCCTGATGTAGATCATTTTGTGACAAACAATACATTTTTTGAAATGAAAGAAGTTGTGGACACTTCCTTTCGAGATTACCCTTATTCTGGTTCAATTCCTATTTCAAATGATTTGAATTTTAGACTAACGAACTTAAATCAAGGGAGTCAGTATTCCAAGGAGCAACTTATTAATGGAAATCAATCTCTGTTAAATGAACATAGTAGTGATCTGACTTTTGAACGCTATCGCTGGACGAAAGAAGGTCAAAATATAGTTTATACTATTCCCAACGGGAGACTTGACTCTAGAGATCTCAATAATAACTGTAATTTGAATGGTACCGGAGAAAAAAATGATTATGGTATCGATAATTCAAAAAAGTGTTTAAAAAATATTATCTACAAGTGCAACACTAACGTTAGTCCGGGAGTTCACAGTAATGTTCAATATGTTTGGAAGAAAAATAGTGTTGCCGTAAGTAATGTTTGGGGGTCCCAGATTGCTGGTGATGAACTGCGAACTTGCTATAATCCGGATGATATTATTACTTGTCATGTCACTTATAATTATAATGGGCAAAGTATCACCGCAAACTCAATAGGTGTTAGTGCAAGTACTTTAGGTAATTAAAATATTGAGCAAGAAGCTCTTATGCATCAATATTGTCCCAATCGATTTCGTCGCTTAGGGTAACGCCGGCGACAGACTTTGGCTTATCTTTTTTGATAAAAGGAAAGTTCACTTCTGTGTAGTTTTCATAAGAACCTTCGCTGTGAATAAAAATAGTCTTAGCGTTTAGGTGAGAGATACTATCAATGTATTGAGTTTTTAAAATTTCTGGTACTTCTTGAACTTCAGTAGCCTCTTCACCCTCTTGTGGATCAACGACTGGTGGCTCAAAGTTGATTCCCTCTGATCTTTTTACGACGAGAATACCCTTGATTTTTTCTTCAGGAATAGTGCTGGTTTGATTCCAGCTTCCCGCGTGGAAGAAATCCAAGAAAAACATGGATTTTTGAAATTTAAGCTTTCTTGGAAGAAGCATACTTTGAATAAAGTTTTTTGTTGAAGAATCTTTAGAATTTCTCGTCAGCTTATCTGCGAGCTGGCTGTTTTCAAATCTTAAGATATAAGCACCTGGCTCTTTTGTTGATTTAAAAAGAAGATACTGAAAAGCGATAGAAAAAAGCGTATAAAGCTTATGCTGGGGAAGAAGAATTTTCTGATTTTCAGTTTCAACAAGAGTTTTTACAGATTCATAGAGGTCAGTCTTTGAGAGCTGAGAGCGCATTCTACCAGTCCTTTTTTGGGTGATTATTAAAAAATAAAGAACCCATTATTAGTAAAACCCTATTTCTTTGACAACCTACTAGGTAAATATTTGTCGAAATCATGGAATTTATTGACTCATGCCCGGTTTTTCCTTAGTATGCGTGGGATTTAAATCATAAATTTATGAGGTCTATAATAGGCCCTCAAAACTGGAGTCAAACGATGAAATTGATGGCGAAAACGAGAAATATTGGTATTTCTGCCCACATTGACTCAGGGAAAACAACCCTGACAGAAAGAATTCTTTTTTACTGTGACAAGATCCACAAGATCGAAGACGTTCGTGGTGGTGGCGATGGCGCGAAAATGGACCACATGGAGCTTGAAAAAGAAAAAGGGATTACAATTACTTCTGCCGCAACGACTGTTCACTGGAGTGGTCTAGAAGGTCAAGGAACAACTTTCGCTGAAGGTGTTGATAAAGATACAAGAATCAACATTATTGATACTCCAGGTCACGTTGACTTCACTGTTGAGGTTGAAAGATCTCTTCGTGTTCTTGACGGTGCGATCCTTGTTCTTTGCTCTGTTGCTGGTGTTCAGTCTCAGTCAATTACTGTTGATCGTCAGATGAAAAGATATAAAGTTCCAAGACTTGCTTTTTTGAACAAGATGGACAGAATGGGCGCGAACCCTTTTAAAGGAAGAGACGCTCTTAAAGAAAAACTAAACCATAACGCAGTTTTAATGCAAATTCCTATTGGTGCTGAAGATGAGTTCTGTGGTGTTGTAGACCTAGTAACAAAGAAAGCTTTTTACTTTGATGGCGATAATGGTGAAAACGTTAGAGTCGAGGAGTGTCCAGCTGAACTAGTGGATCAAATGGAAGAGTACAGAGCTGAAATGATTGATAAAGTAGCTGAGTACGACGATGAAATCATGGAAAAATACCTTGAAGGTGAAGAACCAACTGAAGAGGAGCTTCATAAGTGTATTAAAGTTGGTGTTAACACTCTTGCTTTAACTCCAGTTTTCATGGGATCAGCATTTAAGAACAAAGGTGTTCAGACTCTAATTGAATCTGTTGCTAGATACCTTCCTTCTCCGCTTGAGTGCGCAAAGCCAACAGCTGTAACAGAAGAGGGTGAAAAAGTTGAGCTTGAGCCAGCAAAAGACAAAGACCTTGTTTGTATGGCCTTTAAAATTACTGATGAGCAATTTGGACAGTTAACATACACGAGAGTCTACCAAGGTACTCTTAATAAAGGTGAAACTGTTTACAATACAAGAACAAAGAAAAAGACCCGTATTGGTCGAATGGTTCGAATGAACTCTAACGACAGAGAAAATATAGATTCCGCTCACGCAGGGGATATTATCGCTATGGTTGGTGTGGACTGTGCCTCAGGTGATACTTTTGTTGGAAACGACAATAATACAAATATTTCTTGTGAAGGTATTCATGTCCCAATCCCTGTTATTGAGCTATCAATCACAGTTAAAGACAAAAACGAGCAGGCTAAGTTATCAAAAGGTCTTCAGAGATTTCTTAAAGAAGATCCAACTTTCCACGTTTACACAGACGAAGAGTCTAATGAAACAAGAATCGCAGGGATGGGGGAGCTTCACCTTGAGATTTACGTAGAAAGACTTAAGCGTGAGTATGGTGTTAACCCTACAATTGGTGCGCCTCAGGTTAACTACAGAGAGACTATTTCTCTCGAAGCGAACTTTGATTACCTCCATAAAAAGCAAACTGGTGGTTCAGGTCAATTTGGACAAGTTGTTGGACGTATTAGACCGCTTACAGAAGAAAATAAAGATACAGAAGATCAAAACTTTAAGTTTCATAACAACATTAAGGGTGGATCTATTCCAACTGAATTTATCGGAGCTTGTGAAAAAGGTTTTAACGACATTATGGAAAAAGGTCCTCTCGCGGCATTCCCATTAATTAACGTTGAAGTATTCCTAGTGGACGGTAAGTATCACGATGTTGACTCATCTGATATGGCGTTTAGAATCGCTTCGCGTCAGGCAATGAGGCAAGCGATTGGTAAGGCCAATGCTCAGCTTTTAGAGCCAGTAATGAAAGTTGAAGTAACTACTCCTGATGAATACCAAGGTTCTGTCATTGGTGATCTTTCTTCTAGAAGAGGGATGATTCAAGGTTCAGAAACTGATCCGAACGGTGAAGTTATCATCAACGCGATAGTTCCATTAAGTGAGATGTTTGGTTACTCAAGTGACCTAAGATCTATGTCAGCTGGTAAAGCATCATTCACCATGGAATTTGAAAAGTACACTGAGTGCCCTTCAAATATTTCTGAAAAAGTTATGGCAGAAAGAAAAGAAAAGCTTCTTTCTGATGACTAGTTTTATACTTCTTATTTAATAACAAGTGCTTAAGCCCCTCAAGAGAGGGGCTTTTTTTTATGTAAAAATTTCAAATACCATTAACGTTTTCTAAAAATATTGAGAGCTTGTCTTTATGATAATTGAAACGTCTCAACTTCAGACATTATTAGCAATCTCAACAACAGGCTCGTTTTCTAAAGCTGCGCAAAAATTAAATGTTACGCAGAGTGCGATTTCTCAAAGTGTGAAAAATTTAGAAAAAAAAGTTGGGGTACAACTTCTTAAAAGAAGTGGGAAAAAAATATACTTCACTGAAGAGGGAAAAAAACTTTACTCATTTGCCAATTCATTCCTTGGTAAAATGGATGTAACGCTTAACTCAATTTCAAACTCCAAAGACAAAATGGCAGGAGAGGTAAGAATTGGTACTTTGTCTGGGATTGGTAAGTCTTGGTTAGCACATGAGGTAATGGAATTAATTTCAAAGTATCCCGATTTAAGTTGTGAAATTGAACTGGGCTTTAAAGACGAGCTTATTTCAAACTTTAATGATAATAAATTAGATATCCTTATTCTTCCCGAAGGGGAGCTTCCTGCTAATTGTAGTAAGTTATTTCTATCGAAAGAAAACTCAACATTAGTATATCCAAAAAAACTTGCGTCAGAGCTTTATAACGCTAAATCGATAGAGGATTTTTCCGAACTCCCAACAATTCTTTTTGAAAAAGATGATCCTCTTTATTTAAATTGGTGTCGAGAATACTTTGGGGAGACGCCAAAAACAACGAATACAAAGTTTACGATTAACAGCCATGGAAACATGCTTCAGGCCGTACACGAAGGCCTTGGTGTTGCTGTTATACCAAATCACGTATTAATAAGATCTCACTTGTTTTCAGAGGTTGGTGTTTTCTCCGTTGAAAAAGAAATAGCAAATGGACACTTTTACATAGTTCATCATGATGAATCAAAAGGTTTAAAGAGAATTAGAACGACCATTGATCACCTTCTAGAGTCTAAAAACCCAATTGGCCTAAATCTTATTCAGTAAAATCACCTTTCTTCATATATAATATCGATATGTACTCAGGTATCAAAAATTTACAATTCCAAGCTTCTGTTTTTGGACTTCACTTAATAATTGTGGGTGGGGCGATAAGAGACATGATCCTCTATAAAACAGAAAGTTTAGACATAGATATAGAGGTTCATCCGATACAACCAAATATTAAAATAGATGAGTTCTTGAGTCATTATTATCAATTTGCCAATGTGTTTAAAGGGAAGTCCCTTCCTTTTGAAATTTTTAAATTTAAGTTTAAAAATTATGACATAGAGATATCACCGCCTCGAATTGAAAAATTTATTGAAGGTAACGATGAACATAAAAATTTTGAAATAGACATTTCAACCACTAAAGAGTTTGATACGCTTTGGAAAAGAAGAGACTTTACGATTAATAGTATCGGTTTTGACTTGTTAAATGAAACAATTATTGATCCATTCGATGGCCGTAAAGATCTAAATAATGGTGTTTTAAGACCTGCTAGTGATAATTTTACTAAAGACTACGTACGACTTTTTCGTGCCATAAGGTTTTCAATATTACTAGACTTTGATTTGCCTTTGATAAAAAAAAGTATTTCAAGTTTTTCTCTATCAAAAATTAGTCTTTATCATTTAGTAAAAGAGGGAATAAAATCTAAAAACTTTCTATTATTTATTGAAAAGCTTGAGTCTATTTTGGCCGGGGAAAAAATTGATAATAATTTATCAGATGCTTTTTTATTATTTAAAAAAAATAACATTGATTTTGAAATAAAAACTATTAAAGATTTAGAATTATATATTTCAAAATTAAGTACTACTGATAGAGATAAAGTAATCACCCTTTTATCTCCATTTGGTATTATTTCGAAAAAAAGAATATTAAAGCTGTGATGGAAAAATTTTATTGTAAAAAAATAAAAAGTCTCACCCCAGATTTTAAAAAAATTATTGAGGGTATTTTTTGGGTGACTAGTGGAAAAAAAGAATCAGATTTTTCTTCGAAGGAATCGAGAGATGACTTTGTTAATGCTTACCTTAATTTTTATCTAGATAAAGGTGAGGTTTTTATATCAACACTAGATGGTGAAATTGTTGGATATATACTTTTACACCACAACACTTCTCAATTACTTACTAACCCTATAATAAAAAATAACTATCAGGCTTTTAACGAAGAATTAAAATCTTACCCAGTAAGTCTTCACATAAATATTTCTCCAAATGTTCAAGGGAAGGGTGTAGGGAGTCGACTTCTAAAGCATGCATTAAATTTTCGATCTTCGTTAAATAAAGTTCATTTAATTACTCATCACAAGGCACGAAATGTAGAATTCTACTCAAGGTTGGGTTTTCAAAAACTAAAAGTGGATCAGAATGGTTTGTTGTTCTTAGGCATTGACGATTAACTAGGCGCCAAATCAGGATCTTTATTCCCCTTGAAATATTTTTTATTTTAATTTGGTAGAATATGAGCCAAGAGGTTTACTATGACTGAAATACGAAGAGTTTTAGATAAGATCCCAAAGAAATTAATAAAAGAAACAGGTTCCAATGAACCACTTCCTTCTGATGTTGTTGCTGAGCAGTGTTTCTTGGAGATTCCAGAGATTTTTTTTGAGGAAATTTTGGATAAATATCCATTAACCAGGAACGAGATAAGGGTCCTTTTGTTTTTGTATAGACAAGTTTGGTGTTACCCGAATCTATATTCGAAGTATGGTATTTCTAATCTAAACAATCTTTTAGAAATGTCTAAAATCTTTAACATGGGATATAATGATCTCCATAAAGTCCTAAAGCGGATAGAGGAATATGAATTTATTCAAACGATCAGGTCAGGGCAGTATTTTGTTCGTCGTTACTTCTTGCCAGAACTAGATGAGCTTTTTAAGCAAGAATATGATGACTTTGATTTGTAGATAACTATATGGTGCAAAAAAATAAAAAAAGTTTTGACGAAGCAGGCGTGAAAAATGTTCTCTATATTGGAGAAGATTTTGGCTATTGGGAGAACCTGAAAAATATTTTCGAAAAAAATTATTCCCTTGGAAACTTTTTGTATTATCAATATAAAACGGATTCAAGAAGTGATTATAAAAATCTTTTTCAACGCGCCTATAAGTTCCTACCCAGTATTATCTATATTGATTTATCAAAGGATACTGTAAACATGTTAAAGCTTGCGAGATTGTTAACTCGTGAGATTAAACTTAGATCTGCTTCCATTGTCGGACTAGTTGATTCAAGGCGTGATATTACTGAAGCACTTTCGGCTAAATGTGACTTTGTTCATATAAAGTGTGGTGAATATTTTGATGTAGTTTATGGACCTATAAGACTGACCTTTCCTCATGTTGCACGAAACCCAAACTTTGCTCGTGCCATTACGGATGAAAAAAAAGAGATCTTATATCCCTCAAGAATAGGTTATATGACTAAAGATTATATTCACTTTGAAAGTAATGCTCAAGTTAGCCCAGACATTCCTTATAAGGTGACCTCTGAAATTGCAAAAAGATATCTTCCATCAAGGGTTTTTACATTAGATAAAGAAACCCCAGAGGAAGGTATCTATTATGGGACAAAGCACTCATTTAATATGGTACCAACCTATATTGATAAGCCAGAAGTCTTAAGGGAAGTGGAAAAACTTGAGAGTAAGGGTAAAAAAGTCACTACGGACTTAGAAACAATTGAGTTGGCAAAAGATGAACATGAGGCTGATCTTGATTTAGCAAAAAAGACATTTGAAGGTTATATAAATGATAATATAGAGGAAGGGTTCGAAAAAGGAATAAGAGTATTTATTTGTGATTCAGACTACCAAACCTTAGACCAATCAAAAGAAGACTTATCTTCTTCTCCTTTTGCCTTTAGGCTTTCTTCAAGTTTTTCTGATGATTTTAAAGAAATTACATCCTTGAAGCCACATATCATTGCAGTTGAATTTGTGAATGAATCAACATTAGATGACATGGACGCTGACGAAGAAATAATCGAGGAAACTAATGAAGAAGTCTCCATTGAAAAAGAGGAAAACAAAAAAGAAATTCCAAATTCTGCTCACAGTAAATCTAATGAAAAAGCCTGGATAAAAAACTTAGAAATTGAAGATAAAAAGAAAAAGGAAGAAGAGAAAAAATCAAAGAATTTAAGAGTTGCAAAATCTTTAGCAGGAGCAATTCAAAAGATTGAAAAATATCGCCCAGTGGTTATATTTTTCAACTCACTATATAGTTCGGAAAATCTACAGAGTCATTGTGGCTACAACTTATTTATTTGCAACAAAGATCATATTAACGTTGAAACCATCTCGGAAATGGCGAGTGTTTTTAAAGAGAAGATTGAAAAAACAAGAGACTCCTCTTTAAAGCTAAGGGTAGATGAACTTAGATCAATTGAACCTCAAAAGAATAAAGTATTAAGAATAAATGATTTAAAAGAAAAAAGATTTTATATTTCAAAAAGAAATCCTTTGAGTGTGGCAAAAATTCATCAACCAATCAATATCATTGCTTTAACTGAAAGTGAGGTTTGGTTTAAGTGTAATGACGTATTAAGTTACGGACACTTTGAGCTCGAATACCCTACAAACGTAATGATAACGCTTGTTTACGATAAAGATACAGGTGGGTTGATTACGAGTGTAAACGGTGAAAACTGCTATCAAGGTATCTTTCACTGTCTTGATGAAGATGGTAAAAAAGAAATCAGAAAAATGGTTAATCAAATTTTCTTCACTGACTTAATTAACCAACGAAAACTCGAGTCTCTTGAATATGAAAAAGTGACAAAAGAAGCTCTTGATAAAAAATTAAATGAGCTTGAGGAAATGAAAAAACTTCTAGAGATGGCAGAAATAAAAAAATCATCAAATGGATAAGACCATCATCCTGTGAAATATTTCTTAATGTTTAAAACAAGTTTTTTAGCTTCAAGTGTATTGCCATTAGGCAGTGAACCATTGTTCTTATATTTTTTGAGTTTAAATAGCTTGAATCTATCTTTACTAATTATTGTTGCTACTCTAGGTAATAGCTTAGGTAGTATGACAACTTTCTATTTAGGTAAAGTTATTCCTTTAGAAAAAGCATTAAAAAAGTTATCAATTAACGAATCAAGGTTTGTCAAAGTATCAAAATTCCTTGAAGAGAAATCACTCATGTTTTCATTTTTTTGTTTTTTACCAGTATTTGGAGATGTCATTGCATTTTATTATGGCACCAAAAATTTATCTTCTTATCGTTTCTTTTTATTTATGAGTTTTGGAAAGCTATTCCGTTATTGCGTGTTGGCGGTATTGTTTTTCTAGTAATTTCTTACATTCTCCCTTAGATTTCGATAAGGCAGTAAACTATATAAAGTTGCAATCAAGGAGGATATGCGTGAAAAACCTAGGACTGGTTCTTTGTATTTTATTTTTTTGTATAAAAAGTTATGCAAACCAAATAATGGTTGATGATTTTCATCGTCGATTTAAAATTCATCGTGATCAAAGTGGCAATGCGGTAATGATACTTGATAGAGTATTTCACAAAGGTTTATCTGTTGCTCCTTATATTAAGTTTCTAAAAGAGGCTATTTCCTATCAACAGCTGAATTTTGATAGTAACTCTATTCAAAGTAAGTTTATCGATAAACTTAATAATGGCGATAAAAATAATCATGCTCCTGTCATTCTTGATAGTATGGCGGAAATTAAAAAATTGGATCTTGATAAAATATTTAGTGGGCCAAAGTTTAACGAGCTTATAAACAAATATGAAAAAGATTTAGCGGCAGCATTGAGACCTCTTAGTTTTAGTGTTTTAGCAAATATGGAAAAACCAACTTTCTTTTATTATAGAAAGGTTACTTATCAAGTGACTAAGATGGCCTTGAGCCTTGCTAAAAGGTGGCTTAGTTCTGTTCCTGCATTAAATACAGCATCCTACCTTCTTGTTGAAGTTGAACGGCTGGTGAGAGAGAGAAGGTTATACCACCAAAATATGCTTCTTCACTATTTAGATAAATTAAAACCAGAAGAGCTTGGTATGACTCACGATGAAGTTTCAATGGCATGGTCTTCAATTTATGAGTCTAGAATACCTTGGTATGCTTTTTGGGAAAGTGAAAAAGCGAAAAATTCTTGGTCTCGTTACGGGGCGGATAATTTTTACCTTAACTTTAGAATGGCAACAGGTAGGTTAAGAGATCATCGAAGAAATTATGTAGAGATCGGACAAAGAATTAATTATGGATTTCAAGATGCAGTGATTGAAGGTGAAGGAAGAGTTGTTTTAAACTTAATAAACAGCAGAGATGAATGGTCATCTCAACCTAGCATTGCTTACTATTATGATCAGCCTACAAAAATTACACAAATAAGATTACTTTTATCTGTTGCTAGGTTGGGGCTTAGTTTTGTTCCAATTCCACAATTTATGAAAGATATAGGTGAGAATTATTTAAAGTCAAAGTATGTGCCTCAAAGCCTTACAGAAGGCTCACTTTTTGCTCATTTTGAACAAGCGAATGAAGGCCAACGTGCAAAAGATATTTTGGCACAAACATTAAATCCTTTTGAAGGAATGTTTAACGATAGCTTTAAACAATTTAGTTATTAGAAATTGATTCAAAATTTTTATAAAAAGGCCCGAGATGACTCGGGCTTTTTTTATGCTTTTAGAAGTTTAGGAGTCGTGATTGCCAGTATTATTAATTGAGCGCTAAAGAAAATACCAAGAAATATAGCTCCACCTTCGGAGAAGCCGTATGAGTGTAACCCTGAAGCAAGAATATAGTTTACACCAAACCAGGCCATCATTACGCTCAAAAATGCGACGGCCGTAAATGGCACAAAGCGTTTGTTTGTAATCCAATTAGTGTACCTACCATGGAGAATAATCATATAAATACATAAAACGATTAAGCTCCATGTCTCTTTTGGGTCCCAACCCCAAAAACGTCCCCAAGAGTAATCAGCCCATACTCCTCCAAGAATGATACCTCCTGCTAATAAAGAAATACCGTATTTAAGACAAGAGTAAATTATATCTGAGTAATGATTAATTTCTTTGTTACTTATTGTAGAGAATCTATTTTTGATTAATACAATGTTTGCCATTACCCAGCTCAGAGCGAGAGCTCCATAACTAGCAATAATTGATGTTACGTGGGTGGAAAGCCAAAAGTTATCTCTTAGAACTGGTACCAATGGACCGATTGACGCTGAAAGCATTCCACCTGAAAAATTTAACATAAAGATTGAAAGAAGATTGTATCCAAGTCCAATAAGTAAAAACATCTTCTCTTTTTTTAAATGGCCTATAATGACCGCCATTAAAAGACCGGCATAGCCGGAAAAAAGGACAGTTTCATACATGTTCGTAATAGGTGCTCGCTCGGAAATATATATTCTAAATCCTAACAATAGTGTCTGAGCAGTTATTGTTAATGCCGTGAATATAAGGCCAACTGTTAAACTTCTTCTCGCAACAAGAAACGCAATTGCTAGAAGAGTTAGAAGCATTGAAAGTAATGGAAGTTTTATATTTGTGTAAAAATATTCAAACTCAGCTTTGTTTGGGAATTTGTTATTGAAAGATTTCTGCCTTTGGCCTAACTCACTAATTAGTATTTCAGATGCTCTTGCATAACTGCCTTTTGGTGTAACACTGAATATATTAGAAATCGGCTCCATGCCTTCAAGGCCTATAAGATCTGATGTTGGAACTACCCAATTATTCCCACTAGTGATGTCTCTATAAATTCTTATAAAGTTTAGAGCTTTATTGATGGACTTATCTAAGCTACTACCTTCTATAGTATCTTTTTTTAAAAGCATCAATGTACTTCTATTTTCTTCTAAGTCCTCAAATGAAAAACTATCCGTAGGTAATATTTTCAACTTTTCTTTTAAGGTGATGTGTTCAATTAATGGATATATAAGTGTTTTTTTCGGCGGATAAAAATTTGAAAAACTTAACTTACAATAAGTTTCAACTGCATTACTTCCATCGAACTTTGTTTTACCTGTTAAGTACTTAAGTGTTTCAGTGGCATGTACTTTTAAAGGTTTTAATCTTCCGTTTTGCAGTATTGTGTGTTGTTCAATTATTTTGATTTTACAAAAATCAAAGGAATAGGAATTAGAGCCAAAGTTAAGTGCTATAAAAAATAGAGTAAGTACCGTTTTAAACTTCATGTTGTCGCCTCAATATTTCTAGTGTTTTTCGTTTTTTTCTTTCTTCTCAGATAAAAGTGCCAAAAACTACCTAAAACAAGTAATAGGCTACCAAAGTATTTTATTGGTCTTCCTGGATCATAGTTTACACTTAAAACAGATCCATATTGTCCTTGTCCAACATCGAAGTAGCTTGCTTGATAAAACGTTAAATCATCAAACTTTAGTGGGTTATTCATAAAAACATGATGGTCTGAGGGTCCTTTTTTAGTAAAGAGTTGGATGAAACTTTCATAACTTGCGGGTGAATTTGTTCCAGGATCTGTATCCATTTTAAACCTAGTTAGGCTTACTTCATAAGGAAGACGCAAAGATTTTTTTTCTAGCTCTAATTTAAGTTTTTCACCTCTAACTCTTAACGTAATAGATTGATCGTCCCTTATCCAATATCTCTTACCTAGAGCATTAACTTTTATGGCCTTATTTGCTCCCGCAATTAATTTATTATTTTTTTGAATTGGTAGTTTGAAAACCGGTACATATACAGGGATTTTAGAGTCGGTGTGATGAGTGAGAATTATTTCAAAACCCATCCAGGGAAGCTCTATTGGTTTTTTCCCCTCAAATGGATAAACACTCCAAATGTCATCAGAGAAATAAGCTACTTTGTTACCAAAAAGAAATAAGTTCGGTGCCTCTTCAAATACTTTTTTTGAAAATATTCTAAAGGGGCTGTCTTTAATAACATTTAAGTTTTTGTCTACAGGGAAAGGTGAGAGCTCTGGAAAAAATGAATAAAATTTCTTATTATTTTTTAAAACGAGAAACCTTTTTCCTGATTCGGTTGATTGAACACTAATGTTTTGCTCTTCTGGAGTGAAGCAGTTTTGGTGAACGGAGTCCCAGAAAATTATTTTGCTTTCAGATTTTTTTATAAAGCATGGGGCAATTGGCTCGGGAAGATAATGAATATTCAGTGGGCCTAGTTTTAAATTAGACTTAAATTCAAATGCTTCAGGGTGAAGTGATAAGATAAACTTTTCAGAGACGTTATCATTACTTAGAAAGTATTGGCTTGAGATGTGTCTTTCTAGTTCATTTGAAGGAGCAACCCACTCAAGTGTTTTATCGCTATAGGGAAGATAATTTTCTAGTAATAAATCGCCATTTTTTGCATCGAGTATCTTTTCGAATGCTGTATTTGGCAAATCGTAGGTCGTTACTTCTTTTGTATCTAAATTTGTAATTTTAAAAATATCATCACTTAATTTAATATCTCTTTTTGGTGTCAAAGGTGGCAACGTTATATTGCCATCAATACCTGCGATATATGTGACTACAGATCCACCAATAATTAAAATAAGACCCGCGTGAATTGTATAAAAACCATATAGTCTTTTTTTTGGAGGAAGTCTTAAGTAAGCGGCATATAAAATACTTAGCCCCATCATGAATTGAACAAGCATGAATGGGATGGTCTTATAAACAGTCCTGTTAGCGAATTCAGTACCGTAGTAACTTTCAAGAAAAGTCCCTACAATCATTGCGATCGTAAACAAAGAGATGAGAATAATCGCAAATTTCAAGCTGCCTATATATTTTTCTAATTTTGTAAATAATTTCATATAGTTGGGGTGTATCATGAGAGTTGTTTTTGATCAATCATTATGAGGTAGAACAACTACACTAAGGTATTGAATTTTAGATATTTTAAAGGAAAAATTTACAACTTGTTTAGCTTTAAAAATGTATAAAATTTAGTTCAAAGTCTTCAAGAGAACATAGATTAGGTAAGATAAACCAAAAAGCAGTGGCTGATGTACTAGGTAAATCCAAAATGAATTTGTAGACATTTTTTTTATAATGGTGACTTCAGCAAGTTTATGCCCAAAATTAGGTAGATTTGTCTGTGACAAAAATACTCCTAGAAAAGCATAACTAACCCAAGGAAGTAGCGGAATGTAATCCATACTTTGGTGAGATAAGTTAAACCAGGGGTACTTTATACCAAAAAATAGAGGGATATTTATTAAAAAAAATAACAATAGACATGTTTTGGAGTAGCGAGAGATCCAAATGACAATATACCTTGAGAGGAAAATACAGTGGAGGGTCCCAAAATAAACCCACCTACTTGGATAAAGAAAATAAGTAACCAAAGATATTAACAAAGCTCCGAGGAGAATTTTAATCTGTGATTTATTAAATGATTCTGTCATGGCCGGATTTTTTTTGGCACCGATGCTCATACCTACTGCAAGCATGAATAAAAATACAATAAACCTTGGAAGCCAGTGCCAAAACAAAGTAAATTTTTGGGAAAAAATTTTAATTCCAAAAAAATTAAGATCGTAAGTAAGGTGAAAAATAATCATTAAGAAGATGGCCAAAAACCTGGTCAAGTCAATGAATGGTAGTCGACGACTTTTAGTCACAATACTTGTCCTTAATTAATGCAATTGGTGCACTACAAGTTAAAGAGAATTTTCCATTGGCTTCATTACTTAAAAGCCTACTGGATGCGGGATATACGGTAATTCCCTCACATGGATACAATATATTACCAGAGAGACTAATGATATTTGAATCAAAGCAGATCAGGCTAAACTCTGCGTTAAGCTCAAGTGTATGCGTTCCTTGGGGGAGAATAGTAATACTATTGTTTAAATAAATAATAGAGTTTTTAAAACGATTTAGGTGCTCAAAACACTCACCAAATACACACATAAAGTGATCTAAACGTCCCCCAGAAAAACCACTCAAGTAAATATACTTTTGTTTCTCTGAGAGGATCTCTAGTGCTCCCTTGAGGTCTGAAAAGTCTTTTTGTGAAGAAAATAATACATTAAAGTCCAGGTCACTTTGCTTAAAACTGTCATTATCTCCAATGATAAAATCATCTTTTACATTCTTTGAATGTTTCGCTCCTCCATCAATATAGATAAGTTGATTTTTGGAAAACTGCCCTAAAGAAAGGTGATTTTTGCATGGCCCTACAAGACATACAGTTTCTTGGCCATGAAAAGGCTGGATGACTTTATTATTCATTAAAAAATTTTACACCAATAAGAATATTTTTGTTATGTTATCGAGATGTTCGAAACAAAAAAAGCAACACATGTACTAGCCGACTTAGGGCACCTCGGAATCAGTGAGCCGGTTGTGTTTGAAAGTGTTGTGAATAAAGTTTCTTTTTCCCTAAATAATTTTCAAATTTGCTTTAACCCCGTTGAAACGATACCTCCTGAGGTTTTAATAATTATTGAGCAATTATTACGGTTTGAAGAGGTTTTACCTTTAAAAGATTGGTGCCAACTAAACTTTAGAGAGTTTGATAATTTCATGAGGGATCAAAACTCAACTCCGAGTGTTGATATCAAAAATGCGCGGGCAGTCCAAAAGTCTTTTGATTTATGGAAAAAGAGCTTAACTGATATTATTCGTGTTAAAAAAGGACTGGATATTATTAAGCAATCAATTGGTTCTCTTGGTGAGATATCTTTTATTGATGCTTGCGTTAAAATAAGTGAAACTTTTAAGACTCTTCACTTAGAAGGTGTATTTATCCACAAAGAGTTCTACCGCATTAAAGAATATAACTCCAAGGATTTTGAGATTACTTTTCAAATAGAGACGAGTATGGCGGTTAGCAACTTTGAAGTAGAGTTGTTGAAAATCTTTGGTGAATCCATTGATGGTATACGTAAAGTTAAAATGGTTGCAGGGGAGAGCTGATAAAAGTAAAAGTTGGGGGCCAAGTTCCTAACTAATGGGAAATATTAAAATTTAAGTCCCTATTTTTTCTATATATCAAAGATTTATCATTGAATGATATATAAATATTTAGCCGCATTTGTATCTAAATTGAAGTAGAATAATCATGTTCCCTGGGTTTAAAAAAAGGGAAGTGACTAAGCAAAGGACCTTTAATGAAACTAAACTTCCAAAAAGCACGTTCAAATAAAGATATTAAAAATGTTTATGAATACAATATAGATGCCTTCTCGGAGTCACCAGATTTTAACTGGAACCTTAAAGAAATTGAAAAAGAGGTGAGTGAGGGATGGGATCTTTATGCAGCCTACCTTGGAGAAGAGGTAATTGCGGCTATTTTCCTAAAAGAAGAAAAAGGACAACTTCTTAGCAAGACCACTTCTATTAAAATGAACTACCAAGGCAGTGGCTATAGTCATAAAATTAAAGAGTTTATTGAGGAATCAGCAGAAAAAAACAAAATTAAGCAGGTTGTCAATTTTTGCGGAATAGATAATTTTAGAATGTACTCCTTAAATGAAAGCCATGGGTATAAAAAAACAGGTAGAAAGTTAGGGATTAAGGGCACCGTCGTGGAATGGGTTAAAATTCTTGGAAAAAAATAACTTCCAATATTCAATGCGGTAGGTAAAATAAATAGACAAGGAACTTTTTGTTTCCGATAATGAAAAGTGCTTATATTTCAATGGAGGAAATCAATGGCCGCAGCAAAGAAAAAGAAAAAGGTTGCTAAGAAAACAGCAAAGAAAAAAGTAGCTAAAAAAGCAACAAAGAAAAAAGTAGCGAAGAAAAAGGTCGCAAAAAAAGCGACAAAAAAGAAAGTTGCTAAGAAAGCGACAAAAAAAAAGGTCACTAAAAAAGTAGCGAAGAAAAAAGTAGCGAAAAAAGCGGCGAAAAGAAAGCCTAATGCTGCTTTTATGAAGCCTTTAAACCCAAGTTCTGCACTGGCTGAAATTGTAGGGGCAAAAGCTCTTCCAAGAACAGAGGTTGTGAAGAAACTTTGGGTATATATTAAAAAGCATAAGCTTCAAAACCCAAAGAATAAGCGAAATATTCTAGCTGATGCTAAGTTAAAGCCTATTTTTGGGAAAAAAGAAGTGACAATGTTTGAGATGACTAAGTTAGTCTCAAAGCACCTCTCCTAATTAATTTATAATTAGACTTAAAAGGTCCTCGCTTTAAAGTGGGGGCCTTTGTTATGTTAGTAAATGCTCTGGTATTGAAAATGCATCACTAATACTAGTGCGTGTTATCAAGAACTCCTTCTCGACAGAGTCAATAGGCAATTTTCCATAATAGTGAGGGAAAAGCTGTCCACTGTTAGGTGCCTCAACTGGGGCTTCATAAACAACATCATTTTCAAGTTTTGATTCATTGATTCTAAGAATGTAGAGTTTTAGGCTTTTACTAAAAAATCTTAAAATTACTCCGCTCAATTGATCTGCCTTACAGCAATGAATAAATCCTTCATTTTGAAGACTCTCAGGCTCGATATATTTAGATTTTGATTTTTTGTTATCGACCCAGGTATCAAAAGGAATTACATGAAAAATTTTTGCCATAATAGTCCTAATTAAATTTTAATACTTTGCTCTAAAGTGGATACTTTTAAATGATCACTTCCTTTTAATTGCTTAAAAACATTTAAAAACTCTTTGCAGTGAACTGTAGGGTTTCCTTTTGGAAAATATTGAGTGCCTTGATAATAATTTTTACATGTAGAGGTGTAATAATCAATGAACTCTGGAAAGTTTTTATCAAGGTGTCGTAGAAATACTTTTTTTGAAAGGGCATCTTTTTTTAAAAAATTATCTGGGACAGGGTCATAATTTTTTAATTCCGCTAGAACCTTCGATCTTAAATTAAAGTTCTCAGAGAGCTCCTTTAATGAATTCCATGCTAAATTTAAGGTTTCTCCCGGCTTTAATCCGTTCAAAAATAATAAAGACAAAAGCTTTATATTTTCTGTCTCATCTAAACGGTTAATCATTTTAAGCCATTTATAATACTTCTCCTGGAGATCTGTAGACGCTACTTCAGTAAAGTTCGTCTTTACTTCTGTGACGATCATACCAAGACATTCTTGCCCCATAAGGTCATTTGTTTTTGCTATATGTTCTTTTTTAGTGCTTGAGTCGTCTATAATTTGCTCTAGCTTCAACAAGATTTCGGCGATAACAAAAGGGTTTTGGCATATCTTTAAACCTATGGGTCTGGTTATTGCTGTTTTTATAAAGGGTAAAAGTTTTGTGGATGGCCTATGCTTTTTAAGAACTAATCCTAAGCTTGAGTGTGCCTCTGGGTAAAGCTCTAGGTTTGGTGATTTTTTTATTGCCAAATTAATTTCTTCGGCACAATTAAAACCTTTGTTGATATTTTGTCCAAAACAATTTTCAAAAAATACCTCTAAATACTCTGCTCTTTTAATGAGAAAAATTTCATCATTGTCTAGGTACTTACTCGCCGTAATTTTTTCAATCATCCGGTAGTCAGCGATAGAGAGCTTTTGACTGCTAATAACCCGGTTAATAAAAAATCGAATATTTCTATTTAAAATAGATTGCCACTTTGTGTCCCGTTGAGATGGCCTAATATCATATATATGTTTAAGAATCTCCCCTGAGCTCTTTAAGTCATCAAGAGCCTCAAGGTCCTCCATTGAGTAAATGACTGCAGGGCCACGACCTTCAGCATCCTGAATACTCAAAAAAAGAGGGAGAAATAGAACAATACATATATTTTTAAGCATACCGATTCCTTAGCCTGCTACTTTTTACCCTATTATTTTAAAAATTTTAATGAAGCACGTCAAAAATCGATGAATTTACCCTATGATTTTTATGCAGCTGGCCTTAACATATTGAATCTTAAAAAATTAAGATTTTTTTTTCTATTGCTTGGAGGCGATAAATGGCAACAGGGAATGATGATAAGGGCGCTGGTTTTACTGGTGAGCATATAATACTAACTTCTCACCTTGAGCAGATGAAAACTTCTCCAATCCCTATAAATTGGGGAGAAAAGGAAGCTCACGATCGAGGACCAATTCTAGGTACAAATCAATCAGGGGCCAAAAGAAATGCGATTGGCTCTCATAGCGGTAGTTATACAATATATAGAGCCTTATCCATCGCGGCAGGTCATTACCCAAAAGATCACCGTCCTGACTTAGAAAATACTAGCCCTACAACTTCAATAGGTCCTTTTGACACTTGGTCAGGGGATGACTCCATTGTTTCGATAGACCCTTTAGGTGCTCATGTATATGAATACTTCAAGGACCAGATTGTCGAGGGTCTTGATATCAGGCCAACAATTGCCGTTACACAGGCTCATCTTAATATTCCCGAAATTTTAGAGTCCATCAAAAATGGTGAGCTCAAGCCAGACGGTGACATCGTTAAAGAAAATGGCGAAATTAAGGTTACAAAAGTAGCCTTTGAGCCAGTTTGGTACTTACCAGGGGTTGCTAAAAGACTGGGTGTTGAAGAAGGAGAGCTTCGAAATATTTTATTTCAAGAAACAGGCGGAATGTTTCCGGAATTAATAACCAGACCTGATTTAAAGATTTTATTACCGCCAATAGGTAGCACTACAGCTTATATATTTGGTGATCCAAAAAATTTAAGTAATAAGGATATTGAACTTACATGCCGCGTTCATGACGAGTGTAATGGGAGTGATGTTTTTGGAAGCGATATCTGTACCTGTAGGCCTTACCTGACCTATGGAATCCAAAAAGCTGCTGAGGCTGCACAAAAGGGGCAAACTGGTCTTGTGGTGTACTACCGAAAAGAAGGTAGGGCTTTAGGTGAAGTGACTAAGTTTCTTGTTTATAACGCAAGAAAAAGACAAGAAGGGGGAGATACCCCTGCGAATTACTTTCATCGAACTGAGTGCGTTGCAGGAGTTCAAGACGCTAGGTTTCAAGAGTTAATGCCCGATATTTTATTATACTTTGGAGTTAAAAAGATTCATCATCTTCATTCCATGAGTAATATGAAGTACGACGCGATTGTTAATAGCGGTATAGAAGTAGTTAATCGTTTATCCATTCCTGATCATTTAATTCCCGCTGACGCTCAAGTGGAGATGCAAGCAAAAAAAGCTGCAGGCTATTTTAGTGATGATGGTGTTGATGAAAAAGAGTTCACTAAAACTCAAGGGCGAGAGCTTGAGGAGAAGACTAAATGAATGGACCTATAGACTTTAAATTCACGAAAGATGATGTTGATGAAATTCTTACTCCAGCGTGTATAAGAAAAAAAGCATCATTCATTTACAATTCTGCGCTTGAGGGAAGTACTTTTTTTAAAGTTAATGAAGATAAATACGAAGATGTCGCTGACTATGTATTAAAGACCATTAAAGAAAACTACCCTGAGCTAGAGATTCCTTTTCACTCAAGGTGGGGCCATTTTAATTCAGAAAAGAAAAACCGAATTGATTCTTTGAGTGACAAATTAGCAAAATACGACCCAATGGAAATTAGTCGCCGAGAAATTGATCTGGTTATACTTTCAGTTCTTCTTGACGCTGGTGCTGGAGATAAATGGGTTTACTCTGACAAAGAAACGGGAGAGGAAATCAACAGGTCTGAAGGTTTGGCCATTGCAAGCTTTGATATGTTTTGTCGTGGGACGTTTTCAAATACACCTGAATTGGATCCATTGCGAGTTGATGCCGAGAAACTGACGAAACTAAATGTTGAAGATCTAGAAAAAGGATTTCAGGTTACAAAGGATAACCCTTTAGAGGGTGTAGAAGGGAGGTTGAATTTAGTTAAATCCCTTGGAAGTACTATTTTAAAAAATAAAAAGTTCTTTAATACTCCAAGACCGGGTGCAATTGTTGATTATTTCCATTCTATCGTTCATGAGGGGGACTTGGAGTCTTCAGATATTTTAAAAACCATGCTCAATGCTCTTGGAAGTATTTGGCCTGGTAGAATAAATCTAGGAGGCAAAAATCTAGGTGATGTTTGGATTTATAAGCCTCTTGTAAATGCGACTAGTATTGATTGTTTAGTTCCATTTCACAAATTATCTCAATGGTTAAGCTACTCTCTAATTGAGAGCTTGGAGAAATCGGGATTAAAAGTAATGCATATTGATCAGCTTACTGGGCTTGCCGAGTATCGAAATGGAGGCCTATTTGTTGACTTGGGAGCTTTCGAGCTTAGAGATAAATCGCTTGAGCAAAAAAGTTACCTTCCACAAGAAGATTTAATTATTGAATGGCGTGCACTAACAATTATTGGCCTTGATAAAGTTGCAAGTCTTATAAGAAAAAAATTAAAGCTTTCATCTTTGGATTTCCCGCTACCTAAAATATTAGAAGGCGGAACATGGCATGCCGGCAGAAAAGTCGCGAAGAGTTTAAGGCCTGGTGGAGGGCCTCCTATAAAAATAATTTCTGATGGAACTGTATTTTAGAATAAGGATAAATTATGGAATCAATCGTTCAATTAAATCATCCCGTAATTAAAGAAAAACTCTCAGTGTTAAGAAGTAAAGATACTTCTCGTGCAAATTTTAGAGTAACAATGAAAGAGCTGGGTAAGCTCATCTCCTATGAAGTTCTTCGTGACTTTATCACTGGAACACAGGAGGTACAGACGCCTCTCTCTGGTGCAGAAGGTGAATTTATTAAAGACCTGCCTGTAATTGTTTCTGTTTTAAGGGCAGGGAATATTCTCATGGAAGGAGCTTTGGAGTTGATACCCAACGCCCGCTGTGGCCATCTCGGCATCTACAGAGATAAGTTTATTAATAATACTGTTGAATATTATTTCCGACTTCCGGAGCATACAGATAATAAACCTATATTCGTGATGGACCCTATGATTGCAACGGGGAAGACGGCTACGGCCTCAATTTCTAGGTTAAAACAATGTGGTGTTGGTAAAATTTACTTTATTTGCCTTTTAATTTCTGATGAGGCGGCAAAGTTTCTGGCCAAAAACTACCCAGAAGTTCAAATCTATTGCGCAGGTATTGAAAGTGGGCTAGATAAAAACGGTCTGATTATTCCAGGAATCGGAGATGTTGGAGGGCGACTATACGGCCCAAACTAAAATAGATTTATGAGGTTTTAAATGAATGATTCTTTGTCAAAGGCAGACTTGTCTGACTACTCTGTAATTCCTACGTTAAAAAATATAATATTTAATGAGTGGAATATTATTGGAGAGAATAATCTAATAAATTTTTTGTCAAATGAAGATCAAGTTGATGTAAGTTTTAACCAAGCGTTTTCAGAGCTCATTCTTGTAACAAATAATCAATCTTCTAGACGAATGATTGATCTAAATACGGTCACATTAACTGGCGCGATTTTTCCTGAAAAAAAAGAAATAAGACTCTATACACTTCACTTGGGAAATGAATTATTTTTTATTCAAGAAATGGCAAGAGTAAGTCATCCCTTGATAGATCATGAGGATTATAAAAAGTATCTTTCGCACGTAGAGCTTGCTGCAGGTATGGATATAAATAGATTTCCTTCAGTGATGGAAGAAGTTATTAAAAAATATGAAATGGCGGACCTTGATGAGCTAGATAATGACTCTAGCTTTAAAAGTGCACTTAATATAACGACCAGTAAACTTCTTGAGACAATAGGAGAATATAATCCAAAAGCTTTTGAGAGAGTAAGTGACTATGCATTGGGACTTACGGCAAAGTATGCACTTATAAGAATTCATTTATTAAAATTTGTCGCAATCCTACCTAGTTTATACCATGATAAAAAAGGTAAAGAAATCAAAAGAATGCTTCTTGAAACTTTAAGGCGTTTAAGTGATGACTCTGTAAAGGCAAGGTTTCTTGGAAGAACAGGAGAGGATCAACCATTACCAATCGTTTTGGAGAAAATCTTTTGGGCGACATTCTTTTTTGCCAAGTTAATTCCTTCAATCGCGCTTGCTCAAACAATCAGGTTTGTGATTCGACAAATGGCAAAAAGGTTTATCGCCGGAGAGTCCATTTCAAAAGTAAGTGGAACATTTAAAGAATTAAAATTAACAAAAAGAGAAGCAACCCTCGATCAACTTGGGGAGTTGGTTGTTTCTGAAAAAGAAGCTGATCAATATCAAAATGAAGTATTAAGTTTGATTCACGGACTTGGAGAGCATTATGAAGCAGGCGAGAAGAATAAGGCACAGATAAACCGCTCTCACGTCAGTATAAAAGTATCAGCTTTATGCTCGGATTTTAAACCTGAGGCCTATGAGTATACGAAAAGTTTAGTCGCACCAAGGTTAAAAAAGATTTTGTTAGAAGCTAAAAAGCATAAGGTTTTTGTAAATATTGATGCCGAACACTACGATTATCGAGATCTAGTTTTTAAGATTTATAGAGATGTTCTGTTGGAGTCAGAAGAGTTAAAGGAATTTGATCAAACAGGAATAGTTTTGCAAGCATATTTAAGGGATGCTTATACTCATCTACAGGATATTATAGAGCTCGCAAAACAAAGAGATGTGACAATGCCTGTTAGGCTTGTAAAAGGTGCTTACTGGGACGCAGAAACAGTCGAGGCCCAAGCCCATTCGTTTAATGCCCCTGAGTTTTTAAATAAAGAAGAAACAGATATTAATTTTCGCTGTCTAATTGTTGAAATGCTTAAGTCTGGTGAGTTTATCCAACTGTGCCTTGCTAGTCATAATTTTGGAGACCATGCATTTTGTGAGGTATTACGGCAAAAAAGATTTCCTAACTCACCCGTTATTGAACACCAATGTTTGCATATGACTTACGAAGCCCTAAGTACTGCTCTTTCAAAAATGGGGTGGGCAACGAGAAACTATATGCCTGTGGGCAGTTTACTCGTTGGTATGGCGTATTTAGTAAGAAGAATTATGGAAAACTCCTCACAAGTAGGAGTTTTAACAATTATGAGGTCTCATAAAAATAATGTCGCTCCTGCTACTCCTCAGTCAATTCATCAAAATAAAAAGGTGAAAGGGGAGTTAGTTAAAGATCGATCGCAATCAATGGTAACTCATCACTATTTTCCCATTTCACCGGTAAGATTATATTTAGAAAATCATTTCCAAGCAGCAAACAATGCCTTGAACGCCGTTAAAGAAATGGGCCCATTAGAAATTAAGAACTTGTTTCCAGTAAGTGGAGAAATAAAAAAAATCTTTTCCAATAGTGATTTATCTGTTGAGGTTGGACAACTAAGTGAGGCCACAATAGAGGATGTTGATGCCGCTGTAGAGATGGCCTCAAAATTTTATAATCATAGTAACTGGAGTGATAAGCCTAGTATTGAACGAGGAAAAGTCCTGCTTAAAGTGGCCGAAGAATTTTTGGTAAGACGTTTAGAGTTATCAGCATTTATCGTAAAGGAAGCTGGGAAAACAATGGAAGAGGCGTTAGCCGACGTTGATGAAGCAATAGACTTTCTTCATTTTTACGCAAGAGAGCAGCAACGTTTTCTTCGAAAAAATCCTACAGCGATATCAAGAGGTGTTCTTGCCGTCGTTACTCCTTGGAATTTTCCGTTAGCAATACCGTGTGGAATGATAAGTTCTGCCCTAGTCGCCGGAAACACCGTTATTCTTAAATCAGCTGAACAGACGCCAATTATTGCTTCATTAATGGTCGAGAGTTTTCACCGGCATGGATGTCCAAAAGAGGCATTAATTCATCTTCCTGGCGATGGTGAGACTGTGGGTGATAAACTTGTTAACCATCCTTTAATCGCGGGGGTTGTATTTACTGGCTCTAAAAGTGTTGGGCTATATCTGGCGCATACACTTGGGAAAAGGTTAGTTTCTAATTCTAAGTATAATGAAAAATATCCCAGTAAAGTTATTACTGAAATGGGTGGCAAAAATGCCATCATCGTCACAGCAAATGCCGAGCTGGATGAAACTGTTTCCGGAATTTTAAAGTCAGCTTTTGCTCACTCTGGCCAAAAGTGTTCAGCGGCATCTCGTGTTCTTGTTCACGAAAGTATCCTTGAGCCGTTGAAGTTGAGACTCAAACAAGCAGTAATGGATTTAAATGTAGGGGAGGCCTGGAGATTTGATACTTTTGTGAATCCTATTGTTTCACTATCTGATAGGGATCGCCTTCGATCTCAAATAAAAGCCGCTGGCCATGAAGCAATAAGAGAAGGGGGAGAGGTTCTCGTGGACCGCTCTCAAGAAGAACTTCCAGGAACGTGTGTGGGCCCTGCTGTTTTTGTTTTGCCTAAAAAACAATTTTTTAGTTCAGAGAGCTATTCGATGAAAGAGCTTTTTGGGCCAGTGGTTCATTTGACTAGTTTTGAAAATCTCGACGAGGCACTTGAGATATTCAATACAACTGAATATGCCTTAACAGGAGGTATTTTTTCACAATCACAAGATGATATAGATTATCTTGTGGGAAAAATGTTGTGCGGAAATTTATATGTAAATAGAACAATAACTGGTGCAAGAGTTGGAATAGAGCCTTTCGGTGGATTTAAATTGTCTGGTACTGGTCCAAAGGCTGGTAGTCCAAAATATATTGAAGCTTTTCATGTAATACCGCCCAGTGTGCCCCTTCTTAAGAATTTAACAAAATTTGGTTCTGAGGACCCGATGTCAGAGTCTCGTGAAATCATGCTTTCAAGTCCCTCTGATTTACCTCCAGGAATGTTATTAGCGAGAGTACAACGTGGTGTTAAAAGCATTCTGACGAATTTTGAATTTTTATATCAAGGTATATACGGTGAAAGTAAAAGTGCTCTTTATCGATTTAATGACTTTCTTGAAAATAGATATGAGTCTTATGCATTAAAAAATGACAGCAATGTTTATATACCAGGTCAAATAAGTGTTAGGTCAAACTTATTAAGTGTTGATAGATTATTAGTCATCTCCTATGAACCACGCGCTTATATTTCAAGTTTGATGAGTGTTATATCCGCTCTTGTTAGAGGTGTTGGAGTGAGTGTTGTTTGTCGAAATGATGATTCATTTTTTTGGTGGTCAAAAATAGTAACTTATTTTAGGCAAGCTGGTATTTCTTCAAGTCAGATACGGATTCAACAGATTTCGAGGAAAGCTTTAAAAGATGCACTTGAGTCCCATGTGGTGACTAATGTTCTTGTGGATGGAAAACTAGAGCAATTTGAAGAGTTGACTCAAATTTCATTTAATTTTAATTATACGGAAAAAGAAATGATTAAGTTTTACGGGCCTTTTGATGCGCCTAGTTTAACGAACGCTAAAGGTTTTCTTGATCAGTTTTCTTTAGTTAGAAGTTTCGCTATTAATACGATGAGACATGGAGCTCCATTAGAACTTGATATTTAGGAGAGTTTAATTTTGAAAAAGTTGCTTGTGATGGGTGCCGGTAATATGGCCTCTGCTCTTTTGTTACCTCTTAAAGATGAATTGTCTTCTTATGAATTATATTTTTATACACCTTCGGTAATTAAAGCAGAAAAGTTGGCCCTGGAAATGGGACAAAGCTTTATTATTTCTTCTGATGACCCCAAGTGGTCAAACTATTTTGACGGAATTTTTTTGGCGCATAAACCACAGCAACTTTCAGTTGTGGGTAACTTATTGAAAGATAAACTTGAAAAAAAACCAAGCTTTATTGTTTCAATTTTAGCGGGGAAATCAGTTGAATCGATTCAAGATTCTTTGTTTTCTGTACCTGTATTACGGTTAATGCCAAATACGCCCTGCCTCGTCGGTAGAGGTGTTATAACGGAGTATGTAAGTGAGGATTTTGATTCTTCTTTAGAGAGGTTGATTAATCATATTTTTTCAACCAACTCTAAATTAGTCTCTTTTAAAGATGAAAAAAAGTTCGATCAGGCCACGCCTATTCTTGGCTCAGGTCCTGGTATTCTATTTGAATTTGGTACTATTTTACAAAATGAACTGATGAACTTAGGCGTCTCTAATGAATTGTCTCAAGCTCTTATTACAGAGCTATTTTTAGGAACTTTTGAGCTGTCTAAGTTCTCTGGTGAATCGTTTGATGATTTGAGGAAAAAGGTAACGAGTAAAGGCGGAATTACGGAGCGTATGCTTGAAATTTTGGAGCAAAAAAATATCTCAGGTATAATGAATGATGTCATAGCACAAGGTCGAGTTCGAGGAGAGTCATTGTGAAAAACTTAGTTATGAATGCTGCTAACTTCATTCCTGAAAAATTTAAAGATCAATTTTTTATCAATGCTTGGAGTTTTTTTAATGTGCCAATGCTTTTTTGGCTAAGGCCTAAAATAGTTGATTTTAAAAAAGACAAAACTATTATTTCGATTCCTTTGAATAATAGATCTAAAAACCATTTAAATAGTATGTATTTTGGGGCCCTTGCCGCTGGAGCTGATTGCGCTGGTGGAATATTGGCCATGAAGCTTATTAAAGAAAGTGGGGAAGATGTTTCTTTGGCGTTTAAAGATTTTAGGGCAAGCTTTTTAAAAAGAGCTGAGGGTGACACGCACTTTATTTGTGATGAAGCTTCTGAGATTCGTGAGTTCATTCAAGAAGTCTTAAAAAGTGATAAAAGGCTAAACAAAGTTGTGGGTGTTTATGCGGTCTGTCCAACGGTTTCAGGGGATGAGCCCGTCGCTAAATTTGAACTTACTTTAAGCCTTAAAAAGAAGTAAGAAACTAAAATTCTAATAATTTCTATCATTAGTCTCATTGAATTGCGGTTACCTTTTTAGCCAGTTAGCCTAATAGTGTTAAGAAAACCTTTCACATTCAGGGACGAATGGACACAAATTTAAAGCAAATATTTCGAAGTGAACTCTTTAATGCATATAGTTACCTAGATAGACTGTTTCACGCTTTAAATGATTTAGCTGAATTAAATTATCACCCGGGTGTAAGAAATCTAAATAAACAATTGTCTGGAGACTTAAGGCTTGTATTAGACAGGATGAATAATTCTCCTATCTCTTTGTGTGAAACAAGCAGCAGTTTGGAGTTGAGACAACTTGTTGGTGGTGTCTATAAGTTTTTTGATTCAATTTTTAACTTTGATGGAGAGGTTAATCTTGAACAAAAACATGTGATTGATTTGATTAATGTTATCTATCAGTCTTGTTATGATTTCCATTATTTTTGCTACCTGCATACAGACTTAATTATTGAGCTGCCAAGAGGGCTTCAACACAAATTATCAATGAAAGGGGAGACAAGTGAAGAAGGCACTGATTCAATAGGGCTTAAGATTGTCGATTCTAATACAACACCTTCTGAAGAGGCTCACGAAGAAGAGTGGATGGATGAGAAAGATCTTGTACTCTTTCAAATTGACGGCGCCTGGATTGACCAGCAGGCAAGTAATGGCGGAACTATTCTTTCTTTTAATAAAAAACGACTGAAAAAATTTCAATCACTTCTTCATCAAGGCCATGAACTTATTACGGTAAAAAACTATGATCAAGCGTTGTTTTCATTAGAGCAAGCTAGATACATTGATGAAACAGCTGAGGTTTTAACGTTGATTGGTTGGTGCTACAGCTTAATGAATAAAGTAAGTAGTGCTAAAAAATATTGTCTTAAAGCAATTGAGGTCGATCCTGATTACGGGCCTAGTTATAATGACTTGGGAACTTACTTGATGAATGAAGGTGATCTCAAAGAAGCTCTAAGATGGTTTGAGTTAGCAAAGAATGCTCCAATTTATCAAAACAAAGAATATCCATATATAAATATGGGTAGAGTATTTTTGATGCAAAAAAAGTATCGACGAGCACTTCTTGAATTTAAAGAAGCGCGAAAAAGAGCTCCCTTTGCAAAAAATTTAATTGATACAATATCTAAAATCGAATCACTGTTACAAGACTCGGGCATGACAAATTCAGAGGTTTCTTCAGACCATATTAATAAAATGTCGACAAATTCTTCAGTTGATCGTTTTCCATGGGAAGAAAATCCGTTAAATTAATAAGATGAATAGAAAAAAACTAACTGATCATCTTAACTCAACTTTTAAAACTCATTTATATAAAGATTACGGACCCAATGGACTACAAATTGAGGGAAAGTCTGAAATAAAAAAAATAGGATTGGCCGTTAGTGCGACCCGCGAATCAATTGAAAAGGCAGTTGAAAATAATTGTGATGCACTTATTGTTCATCATGGATTATTTTGGAAATTTCATGGCCCAAGAGCAATAAAGGGAAGTTTTGCAAAAAGGGTTCTTCCCTTAATCAAAAATGAAATTAATCTTTATGGTTTCCATCTACCCATGGATGGACATATGACTCTTGGTAATGCCTCATTCATTGCTAAACTTATTGATGCTGAAATTAGTGGAGGCTTCGGTGATTATGAAGGGATGCCTACTGGCGTAAAGGTAAAATTTAAAAATGGTATTAAACCAAGCAGCCTAAAAAACCTTATCGAAAAAAAGTTAAATCATTCAGTAATTCACTCAAGTCCAGGTGATGAAATGATATATAGTATGGGGATTGTCACTGGAGGGGCCAACGGTGGTTGGCGTGGTTGTATTAAAGAGAATCTAGATGCTTATTTGACAGGAGAAATAAGCGAGCATGATTATCATGAAGCAAAAGAGGAGGGAATACACTTTTTTGCTGGAGGCCATCATGCAACGGAAAGAGGAGGAGTCCTTCAGCTAAAGGATCATCTTCAAGAGAAATTTAATATTCAGTGTGTTTTTTTTGATTCTGATAATCCTGCTTAATTTTTTGGTAAAAGGAAAAAGTGGTGAAATATCTAGTACTAATTTTTTTTATTTTTATTACTGCTAATGCATCTGATGATAAAGCGTTCCAGCTTTTTAGCGATAAAAAGTATAAAGAGTCATCAGAAATTTTTTATGACCGGTATCTCGCAAGCCCTTTTGATACAAAAAACTCTTTTAATCTTGCTCTCAGTTATTTTTATGGAAAGAATTTTGATCAATCATTAACTTTTTTTAAAAAAGTCGCGGCATCAGAAACTTCTTTAAGGCCAGCTGCCTACCTATTTATGGCAAAGATTTATTACGAACAAAAAAAGTTCAAATCCTCTACTGCAACTCTTGGCAAAGCAATGAGTTTTAAAAGTACGCCAGGGCCAATATTTATGAGTATGCTGGACTTGTGGGAGCTTTTAAATAAAAAGAACCTGGATTATCAAAATAAAGGTAAAGAATTTTTAAATACAATTGATATTGATAACTATCTCAGCAATCTAGACTCATTTAAAAATGAAGCTTTAACCGAAAAAGAACTTTCAAATATGAATAATGCATTGGAGTTTTTTCAATTGGCCTGGGTTTTAAACCCTGAGGATAAAATATTGGAAAACATTGTTAAATCCTACCTTATTCTTGGAGATGAGGATAAGGCCACAAGGCTCTTGGTACTTGTTAAAGACTCAACCATTCAAGATAACCTTGCGGGATTTTTAAGTGAACGAAAGGATCAAATTTCAAGAAAAAAATTAAGATCTACGCTAGAGTTTTCGACTCCTAGTGGAATCGAGTTTAAGTTTAATGGGGGGATCATTAATGACAGTAACCCAGTAACTAAAAAAAGAATTGAAAATCAGCCGATTGATGAATCAAATAGGATACACATTGATATGGGTCTCAATTTAAATCCCTATGTAGAAAATGATCTAATGTTTCAAATAAAAACACGTTTTATTTCCGATCGTATAAGTAATGACCCGATCACCGAAGAAAATGATCAAAATAACTCGGCACTTTTACTATCATCTTTTGAACTACCTGTTTATCTTTTATCTAAAAGCACAAGGCTTAGTATCTCTCCAGTTACGGATTTCTATAAAATAAATAACCAAACTATTTTTTCCACGATGGGTATAAATATAATTTTTGAAAAATATTTTTCACGATACGCTACTGTATTTAACAGCTGGTACAAAATAAATAATGGGGTGGCCTTTGATTTTTATGACGGCCAAAACTGGGGTGGCGAAGCGGGTGTTTACCGTTATACTAAAAAGTCATATTTTGGGCTTGGTGGAGGCTACAGAAAAGAGAGGGGTGGTTTTTTTGGTAGTGAGAGTTTTTCATTTTATGAAAAATTCTTAACGATGAAAGGTCAAAGAAAGCTCTCAAAAAATTTAATTTTTAATGCCGGAGTTACACTGAGCCTAAAATCATATTATAGCGTAAGAGAAGATGAGAAAATTAATCTATATAGCACTCTTTCTTACGAGTTAGTTCCAATGACATCAATTGAGTTGAAATATGATTTCTTTGATAATGGAAGTACAGTTTCTGAGTATGATTTTAACCAACATCAAATTGGGGTTCATTTAGTTGGAGATTATTTTTAATGATGAAATATTTTATAATTTTATTAATTGTGGCAATAGGCGCAGAAGCAAAAGATCAGTTCATTTATCCTCTTTTGGAGACTTCTAATATTCAAGACTATGCAAAAAAAATTAGCACGAAAAGAAATAAGTTTGAGATATTAAGAAGAATTGATCGCTTTAGAAATGATTCCCCTTCGATTAAAAAAATAATAACGGAAAAACCACATCAACAAGTTATTGAGTCAGTAAGTGTCTTTGATGGGCCTCAAATCTCCACAGTGGCGATAAGTGAGGATGAGGTGACTCCTTTTTATTCTAATTTTTTTACAGAAAAAAACTTTATTAAAAGTAGAATCGAAAGTAACTGGAAGGATCGCGCTTTTCAGCGAGTACTACAATTTAGACATCAAAATGAGTCAGGTAACTCTCAAATTGGTGGTTTATAGTTTGGTAAGACCTTCGGTAAATGTTCTAAAAGATATTTTTTTGTGTAGCTGGCCGCCGTGCTAAGTGTTCTTGTTTCTAAAAACGCGAGTGATATTTCATTAAGAATTGGTATTTTTTTTCCCGGAAATATGACAAGTGAATCTTTTCGTTCAAGACTTCTATTTACAACATGAAGTGGTAAGACGCCTGCGCCAAGTCCCGATGTTATAATTCTTTTCATGCCCTGTACGTCCATAAGTGCGGCCCTGATATTTGGAATAAAAGGTTTTTTTAGGTGATGTTCAAACCACATCCTTAATACGGGTGCTCCTTTCACATAATCAACGTAGTCTAATTTGTCATAAGTCTTTAATTCATGAGGTGGCATTTCTTCGCCAAATACTTTTTTTAAGTATTCTTTATTCGCGCATAAACAAATTGTTTCATGCCAAACAGTTTCTAGCTTAATTTGGGCATCGACGGAAAACTGATCGATAAAAGAGAAGTCAATTTCTCCGGACAACATTAGGGCATTCATTTCGCTGGCAATTCCATATTTAATTGAAAAAGTAACTTCAGGGTGTTGCCGCCCGAGTTCAGTTAACAGGGGAAGGACAAAATTATTTCCAAATTCAAGGGGAAGGCCGATGGTTATTTCTCCTTTGATGTCTGTTTTTCGTCCTGCCAGTTTAACTAGTTCATGCTCAATATTTCTAAAATACCTTGTGAGAAGTGTCGCCAATTGTTCGGAGTCCTTAGTAGGAATTAGGCGATGTTTTAGACGATCAAATAGGGTTATATTTAGTGATTTTTCTAGGTTTTTAATGTGTTGGCTTACACCTGATTGAGTTAGTCCTAAGTTTTTCGCGGCCGTAGTCATTGATCTCGTTTGATAAACTCGTTCAAATACGCGTAAGCTATTGATATTTAGTTTGTCTATAAGCATAAAAACCTTCTGCAGTGCAAAAATATCATAAGTTTAAATAATGACCAAGCATTATTTAATATAATTTTTTTTAATTCCTAACCTAGTTTATAACCACGTTCATCAAATGACGTTTAATAGGAAGAACAAATGAAAAACTTAATTTTACTTAGCGCAATAATCCTTGGATTCTCTTTTATCTCTAAATCTCATGCTTATGAGACAGTTTCTGGAGAGCTTGCAATTAACGGAAACGTTGGTTTTATATATTCTCAGTATGGACAAAGAGAAGTTTCGATCGAAACAGAAAGTGCATCTTGCTTTGATGGCCTTTATAAAGTGAAAGAAGGTCAACTTGTTGAGGTTGTATTTTGTAGAGACAAAGGTTCTGTTGCTCAAAAGGTTCAAGAAGAAGCTTCTATTGAAGACTCATCTGATGACAAAGGCTTTTTTGATACGAAAGCTAATTTTTGCCCGCTCTTTTACATTCCAGTTTGCGGCGTTGTTTCTGGAAAGCCTGTAACTTTTGGAAATGAATGTGAGCTAACAAGAAGTGGTGCACAGAAAGTAGCGACGGGTACTTGTGATAAATTAAAAGCGATTACTGTAGGTTTCAAAAAAATTCTTAGTGTAAACAAATTATAATTTGAGTTGATACTACCCCTGTCATTGGTAATTTTGGGGGACCTTCCTAAGTTAATTAACTCAAAGTATAGAAGGCCGACATTTTTGTCGGCCTTTTTTTTTTTGGAGGCGTCAAACGCCAGGACTACCGAGACGAAACGTCGTAGACGTTTCGACTTCTTTTAAAAGATTAAAGAGGCTGATAGCTTTTTATGAGGTCGAGGTAGTATTTTTGATGCCGAGCAACTCCGA
>Ga0233434_1000393_pt1 | contig 50763 bp, 74 predicted proteins | sample SI_122_August201_4_FD_182738 | JGI IMG/M metagenome (GOLD analysis project Ga0233434, IMG submission 182738) | Seawater microbial communities from Saanich Inlet, British Columbia, Canada - SI_122_August2016_120_MG | ecosystem: Environmental > Aquatic > Marine > Inlet | place: Canada: British...
AATGGAACTTGCATTAACAAAGATGTTTCCTAAAATGATGAGGGAGTTTAGAAGCATTGAAGATAATTTATGGAAAAAAGAAACTTATGAAATAATGAAAGATGTTTGTAAGAAGAATCCAGATTATCTTTTAGAATAAAAATTTAAAAAGTTTTGGATTTTCACTGCCAAAAATTATTACCCCCACCACCAGAATCTCTTAGTTACTTTGATTAGTGATTTGATGTTTGTGATATTTTCAGAATTCAATTCAATTTCTTTGTGTTCTGCTAAAACGTGTTCTTTCATTAATGACATTAATTCCTCATCATCATTTCTTGTTGATTCTGCGGACCAACTACAATCTGTGCCTGTAAAATCACAACTAATTGTTTTTGTCATGATTATGTGATTTTTTTATGGTTATTTAGGAAATTCCCAACCTTCAGGAATATTCATGCCTAAATTGAAGGGATTAGGTGATTTTCAACAAATTGATGTTTGAACAAATGTAATTCTATTGATTGTTGATGGAGTTTTCCTTCATTTTTGAGATTTTGTAAATTTTTAATTATATTTGAATACATGTTCAGGCATTTTTGATGATCCTCATCAGACTGTTCAATTCTATTTTTTGGAATTTGATTGATTGATTTGTAGTGTGTGATAAGAAAAGACAATTGTTGAATTCGGTCTAAAATCATACTAATATTATCCAAAGTAATCCTACCTTTCTTACTCAGACTAATTGTGGCATCTGATTCATTTTCAAATAAATTTGATTTATTTGATAAACTTCTATAAAATAATCTTAATACTCCATCAATTCCTTTCAAATAATTATTTATTTGAATATGAATGGTATCGTAATTTGTTGGTTCGATAGAATATCTGTATGGGGATTTTTTTCTATCTACCAAAATAAATCCTAATGGTTCTAAATCTGTTTTAGTATTTTTTTCAATAATTTCAATTAAATCATTTTTTGTACATTTGAATATTTGTCTCAATTCATCAAATGTTGAAAATGGTATTTTGCTTAAATGTAAAAATATTCTTTTTTCAAGTTCGGGTTTAGTCATATGTGAATTATTAGATAATCACTGGCTTTAAGGGATACAAAAATTTAAACTGGAAGTATAACTTTACCTTCAAATTTTTGTATGTTATCTTTTTCAAAAGCTTTTTCTAAATTTTCTTTTTGGAGTTTAGTTACACCTTGAACTATGGTTTTAGATGAACCAGTACTGTCAACTAAAGCTAGAATATATCCACTATTATCAGTTAAAATGAATCCTGCAGACTCATCAACGAATGCATAGAGATTTTCCTCACCAACTGGTTTCCAAACATTGGATTTGGTATCAGTTAGTGCTAATGCAGGCATTGCTTTTCCATCTGTCAAGGTATTGAGATACTCTCTGGCTTCTGCAACTCTTTTTTGACCTAATTTTAGTGCCTGAAAATATTGCATATTGAACAAATTATTTGATTGTTATAAAAACATCACAAAAGATAGTTATAGAAACTACCTCCCTAGTAGGTATATTGCCTCTAACAAACCCCGTAATCATCAAATTAAATGAAATTACCACATTTGTTCAGGATAAATCAAAATTAACTGAATCCGAAGTTGATGAGATTAAAAAAATATTCAAAAGTATTGTTGAAAGTGGTGAAAGATATGATGTTGATGAAATTGAATTTTGGTTTGAAAATGAGGGAAGTTGGAAGGTAAAAGAACCTCGCGTCAGAATTACAAATCTTTCAAGTTATGTTCAAGATAAATATCAACAAACAGCCCACTTGAGAATTATCTCTGATGATGATTGTAGTTGCGGAAATTAAGTTTCCAATTGTTCTAATAGTCTACCAACAATTTTAGAATTTTCTTTTCGTTCATCTAATATTGCACGAATTCTGTTTTCATTTCCTTTAGAATCAGTCATTATTTTAAAATATTCTTCATCAAGATCGTTGTTTGTTTGAAGTCTTTTAATTACCTCAAATAAGATTCCAATGACTTGTTTTTGGGCATCAATTAATTCATCTTTTTCAGTTTCAGACATGTTTCTATTGATCTTCCACAATCTTTGTAAATAATTCTTTTAATTTTGGATGAGTAATATCTGATTTTGCTGTTTGTAAAAAAGTAGCAATATTTTCTTTTGATGAACCTGATTTTTCATACATTTTTGCTTGTAATGCCATCTCTAATCGGTCTATTTGATGTACAATTTTTGCTTCTACAGATATCTGGTTTTGATATTCTTTCCAAATCGAAGTATATGATAATTTTATAGAATTTGGTAATGTTTCAATTATATCATAAAATGCATCATTTTCAATTTTCTCCTTTTCAGATTTAGTTATTTGTTCTGGTGTAAAATCTCCAATTTTAGATTCAGCTAAATCATGTAATAAGATCATTTTTAATATTTTTTCAGTATCATGGTTTTCAAAATCTGATATAACCATACCCATAATGGCCATAGAATAGCTATGATCAGCCACAGATTCAGGATGCTCGATAGATAATTTATCTATCCAGCCTTGTCTAGAAATTTTTTTTAAATTTAATGCATTTTTAAAAAAATCTAAAAATTCCATCAATAATACATTTTATTTTCTACTAATGAGTTTTCATATATCGTTTTTCGAATTGTATAATAGGTAAGGAAAAATAACAAAAATATGAAAATTTATACTAAAACTGGAGATGATGGAAACACCGGATTACAAGGAGATTTTAGGATTTCAAAATCACATTCAAGAATTATGGCGTATGGAACAGTAGATGAAGCAAATGCTGCAATTGGTATTGTTTTAACAAATACCTTGGATGATGATATTAGACAAGTTTTAACTCAAATTCAAAATGAATTATTTTTACTTGGTTCTGATTTATCAAATCAAAATCTTAATGATTTAAAAAATAGGATTTCATTAGATAGAGTTGAGAAATTAGAAGAATTTATCGATAAATTTGAATTAGAATTATCTCCAATTACAAATTTTATTTTACCTGGGGGAAATGTGGCTGCAGCTCAAATTCATCAAGTTAGAACCATTGTACGTAGAGCAGAAACATTAGTAGTGAAATTAAGTGATAAGAATGAGATCAATTCGAATTGCATCAAATACCTCAATAGATTATCAGATTTGATGTTTGTAATGGGTCGTTTGATCAATAAACGTAATGATGTGGAAGATATTATTTGGAAACCCTGAAAAGACAAACTTTAATGCCTCATCTAAAGTATTTTTTTTAGTGCCAAGGTAGCTCAGCCTGGAAGAGCACTCGGCTGAAGACCGGGCTGTCGCTTGTTCAAATCATGCCCTTGGCACTCTTTTTAGATTTATGATAGAATAACCTCCTCTTTTAGGCTCAATATGGACTAGTTTCTAATCTTATGATTTGTAATATTTTAGGCTGTAGTACTGAATCCTATTTCAAAATACTGTATTCCCATTATAACAATTCTAAAAAACCATTTGCTAGAGAAATCATGAGAGTATGTGAGAATCATGCTAAAATGATTGCAGAAGAAGACAGTACAATACAAACTCAGGTATTGCATTGAGAAAAATTGAAATAAAATTACATGATAAGGATTATTTTGATTTTCTTAGTATTTGTATTAATCAAGAATTATCCATTGAAGATAATTTGAAAAACATCATAAAATATCATCTCATAATTTATAGAAATAAAAATAAAATAAAGAATAAAAAACTACTAGAGTAGAAACATAAACTATGCATCTACTAAATTAAAGAAGTTTTTTCCAGACGTAGATTTTTCTAAAACACATTTCACATGAAGTGTTTCTTTGCCTGAATTAATATCATCTCGGAGTTTTTGGTTAGAAAATTTTTTTACTATGGCAACACGGGTGGTATGAAATTTATTCATTTGATTTCCATCAATTGAAAATGATTCTCTCATGGTTAATTTTACACCTTTAGTAATTTCCTCACCTTGAGTGTAGTGAGAATCCTCAATTTCTGTAATTGTAAATGATTGACCATCAATTTTTGCCAATGATGCTGAATCCCTAACTATTTGATAATCTGCTAATTTTGCTATTTTCTTTCACCTCCCATCATAAAGTAAAATATACCAATTCCTGATAAATTCATTGAAGAGTAAATGATTGACAACAATGTAGGTGTTTTTCAATTATTTTCAAAATAAACAATTAATTTTAAATTCACATAAAATAAATTCCAGGTAAAAATTTGAAAAATATGATTGAAGATGAGTCCGAACAATGGATAAGTGAATTTCATCCAACCGTTGAAACAGATGTTTTAGAAGTATTGAGATCTAGGGTCCAATACGCCATATTAGATCAATTAAACTACATGGTTTCAAACCATATTGCAACTCCAGATGAAGTAAAAAAGATCGTTTTGGATGAAATTACCCAGATCACAAATGAGTCAATTGAACTAGATACAGATGAAAATTAATTAAAAAACAGACAAAATATCACAAAATGTTTAAAAGCGACTCTATCGCAAGATTTTCGATATTAATGGTTGAAAAAAAAGTTACCAAAAAAACGACAAAAAAAGCCACAAAAACTAAGAAAACTAGTAAAACTAAATCTAAAAGTAAAAAAATCAAAGATGAGCCTAGTGGAGACAGTGGAATTGTGATCGTTGATGATGACATAGTAATTGATCAAGAAAAAGTGAATGAAGAGCGTAGAGCTTATCTTGAAGAAGCAAGATCTCAAGAAGCAACAGACTAGAAACATAGAGATGAGTATACAACATAGACTGGCTCATACTTAACAATCTCAGGGATTCCATCTATTGCAATTAGAAAACGATTCTAAAATTCATTGAAAAATAGAGTTACGGTTGTTCAGCGATTAGTTTGTTAACTTTTTCCATCTTCTCCCCCCACCACCAAAATCTTCCTGATTCAACTCTTGCACCGTCTTTGTAAACTTTGGAAGTGATTATTGATTTAATAATTTCAATATTTTCAGGATTCAATTCAATTTCTTTATGTTGTAACAAAATGTGTTCTTTTAGTTTTAACCATACTTTTTCCATACTTTCTTCATTAATTGACCACGTACAATCTTTCTCGGCTTCTTTGCAAGTAATTGGTCTTGTCATAATTTTACTTCCACTTATGATCAAATATCAAGTAACTCTTTCCTTTCTTTATGAATAAGATTTGAAATTCTTGCCTTAATCTTATTCCATTTGAGGAACATCACGACTAGAATAGGGGATTTCAATAGCACTAACAGAATCAGATAGTCCATAAATTCCATCATTATCTATTGATATGACCTGCAAAAAAGACTTGGTATTCTTAACATTGTAGTTCAAAGTAAAATGCATTTTAAAAATTAGAAATAATTTCAAAAAATCAGTGAAAAAACAGCAAAAAAATGGTAAACGTAAGTGAGACTACCAACTTTCTTTAGATATATCTGAGAAATCTTTATCATATTGATTAGCATAATATTTCTGTGCATGCATTATGTTTGATCACGGTTAAACCTGGAAAAGTGGATTTAGTTGTTGAAATATTAAAGAAAAAAAGAAAAGTAGTCAAACAAGTAATGATAGTTACAGGAAGGGCAGATATCAGCGTAATATTGGAAGGCAATATGGAACAAATCAATCAAATGGTAATTGATTTTAAAAAAATTAAGGACATTGTAACTACAGAAACACTAATTGAAGTAGAGGTAGATTTAGGTTGGTAAAAGCAATAATTTTAGTAAAATCTCCAAAGAAATTGATTGCAGTTAAATTAAGAAAGTTATCTAGAGTCTCAAATTCATTTCCAACAAGTGGACAATTTGATGCAGTTGCAATTATTGATGTTAAGGAATTAATAGAAATAAAAGAAGTTGCAAACCAAATTCAAAAAATCAGTGGTGTCGAAAGAACTGAAACAATGGTTGAAGTTCAATAATAATTATTAAAAATTTAAAAATTATTTTTTAATAAATCTAAAATTATGATGGTAATTGATTTAAGCAACTTTCACCCATATTCTTTGTGAATATCAAAAAAGTTGGAAATGTGATATTGGCAGTCAATGATCTAGACAAGTCAATACAATTCTACAACGAAATAATTGGTCTGCCAATCAAAGATCAAAGAAAAACATGGGTAGATTTAGGTACATCCGGAACTTTATTGAGTTTACATCCTGCATCATCAACAGCAGAACATGTAGGTAGTTCCATAGACAATGGAGTAAGTTTAGGATTTCTAGTAGGTGATTTGAAATCTGCACTTGAAGAACTAAAGGCAAAAGGTGTTACAATTCACCGCGACATTGTTGAAAAGGATGTAGGAAAAAATGCAGTGATTTTGGATCCAGACCAATACATGATTTCATTGTTTGAACCCATCTATGAGGACAAAGATCAGCAAACTAGTGGGTATCATGGATTTACACCAGCTTAGATTGTCTTTTTTATTGAAGAGATAATCTTATCCAAACTTTTTTCTTTTGAATTAATTGAAACATAAAATGCTACGTCATTTTTAAGAAAAACAACAATGTTTACCTTGGAATGCTTTAAGAGTACGTGATCTAATTTGCCAATAGAATTAGTGTTATCCTTTCTCAATGTAAGTAATGTAGAAATTATAAAAAATTCATGTTTAACTTCTTCTGATTTCAATATGGGTTTAAGATTAGGTTTTATGACTCCAGTTAATGTTCTACCATAATTATTGATAACACCCGCATATCGAATATTTTTAGATATTTGAAGAATTGATTGACATTGCTTTTTATATTTTAAAACAGTACTTTTCCATTTATCTGAAGAAGTTTTAACCATACAAAAAAACCATAGCAGAATCTAATAAGGCTTATTAATTTTTAAAATTTTCTAGAATTTTTATTTATGGGTTATGTTGATCTTTAGGTCTACTATCAAGTTTTTTCTTTAATTCTAAATTTTCTTTAACCAATTTATCATTCTCAGTTTGAAGTGTTTGTATAGAATTTCTACCACTGAATAATGGATGTCCTGGGGGGATTATTTGAGATTCATGAGAAAGCAAACCAGAGGCATAATCTTGATATAATTTTTGAAATCCTTGTAATTTTTGATTTAAAGTTTCATCATGTTGAGTTAATTGAGATTTCATTTGATTTTGGTGAACTGGGGATAATGGATGATTTAATCCTGGAGGTAATCGAGGAAATTGGAATGCCATATGTGGGATGTTTGGATTTAACCCATAAAGGTCCTGAAGATGTCTCATTACCATATTATCCATATTGATTGTCTAAATTTGGCATATTTTACGCTTACTTATAGTCATTTGATATACCAATAAGTCTAATTTCAGTGAGTTTTGCTCAATTTGAGTTGATCGCAGATCCTTATACATTTCCTATTTTGATCGGATATATTCATGGCTGAAAAAACAAAATCCTGCTTGCGATGTAAAAAGGATATCAAAGAAAAGGAATTACATAAAATTGTGATGTATGTAGTTCAAGAAAGATTTACAGAGCATCATTATGAACATGTTGAATGTCCTGAAAAATTTACAATCTAAAATAGTATAAAATAAAATTAATTATCCCTTGAATTCAAATACTTTGTAAATATCTCCAGTCATCCTAGAACGATATTTCCATTCATCATTTTTCCAAACAATTTCTTGAAAATGAGTTTGAGAACTTGGATGAAGTCTTTTACATACATCTGAACCAATTAGAATCTGATTTGGTTTTGCCATATTTTGAATTTTTGCTGCAATATTCATAGCAGGTCCCATTAAATCAACATGAGAATTTGTTTCATCAGCACCATATCGAACAACAATATTTTGTCCAAAATCCACACCAATTTTTACCATTAAATCAGGATAATCATATTGATTAAGTATTGGATTAATTCCCTTTTGGATTACCGTATTCATGGATTTGGCACAATTAACTGCATTATCCGCAGTAAGTAAAGAATTACCCTCTGCAACAAAATATCCAATAACGGCATCACCAACAAATTTTAAAACATAACCATGATGTTGTCTAATCACCGCTGCCATTTCCTGTGCAAAAGAACTAATAATTATAGCAATTTTTTCAGAAGGCATTTCCAAAGCCATAGTGGTAGAACCAACTAAATCCACATACAAAACAACCATATCAAGTTTAGAAAATACATGTTTTCTAAGATATGTTTCAGATTCATCTACAACCCCAGAATATTCATATCCTTTTTTTAAAGCACCCCAAACTCTTTTCTGAGTTTCTAAAATCATGGATTCAGAATCAATGGTTTCCTCCACATTATGGCTAAGTAACATATCCACCACAGGGTTTTCTTTATTTTTATTCAATTCTTCAGTCATTTTTCATATTCATTCCAACGGAAAATCAATTTTACAAAGGATGCATTTACCTCTAGTTCCGTTGTATCTTTCATCATAATATTCTACTATTTCATTATTACAATTATGGCAAGATATTTTTGATTTCTCCATGCCTAGAAGTAGTGATTAATCTATTTAGATATTGTTGAGTATTATCGAGTTGTACCAGAATTACTAAATTTTGAACAATAATAGGATGAAGGTTTAAGGATGAGAATTATAGGGTAATTTTTGTGCGATTAGGTTCCAAATCAGCAGACGAATTCATTCAAATTTTAAATAAAAAAAATGAAATTATACAACAAGATCTTTTAACCAAAATTATAGAATTAACAAAAACAGTGGATGTTAAAGTTATGATGGGCGATTCGACCATCACAGAACAAAAAACATTTGATCCTCAAAAAATAAACAATTACCTTGAAAAAATAAATGAAAAATTAATCGATTGGTCATTACAAGACGTGTCAATTACAAATAATGAGGATCTTAGAAGAATCTTTACAAAATTTGAAATTACCGAAGGAAATTATTTAATTTCAGGACACATATCATTACAATTTCATGTATTATTGTTCTATAAGCCCATTCAAAGAGTAATAGATTGTCAAAAAGAACTAGCAGAAATTGTTGACACTACAAAAAATAAAGAAACAGAATTATCAGACAACAGTGATCAATTTGTGTTAAATAAATTAAAAGATATGGGATACAAGGATTTTGATCATCAAAAATTATTTGAAGTGTTTTATAATGATGAAGAATTTAGCAAAAAAGTATATGCTGAAATTGAAAAAGATTCAGGTGAAGAATTCAAACAGTTAACTGAAAAGAAAAACAAATTGTTTAAAGAACTAGATTCATTACTAATTGAAACATATCAAACAAGTTCTGTTTTAATTGATGATGCCAGATTAGTTTCAGGTGAAGAAGGTTGTCTATGCACATTAGATATAGAATTTATTAAAAATGGTAATCGAGAGGGTTTGTTTGATCCAAGAAAAATGTCAAATGTAGTAAAAGAGAATATTTTAAAAAAAATAGACGAATTACACGTAGTAATTAAAAATTAAAATTAGTACAAAAAATCAAAGAAATGTAATCAGTATAGAAATTACGCATAAAAATTCAAAAAAAACGATAAAACTCATCGATGAACTCAAATACTACAAAAAATTAGCAACATCTCAATGAATCCAACATACGATGAAATCCTAAAGGCAAATTCATTACGAGGTAATGTAATTAGGAAAACACCTTTAATTCATTCACCCACATTTAGTAACTTAACAAATTCAGAGATTTACCTAAAAGAAGAATTTAGACAAAAAACAGGGTCATTCAAAATTCGAGGAGCATATTATAAAATAAAATCACTAACAGATGAAGAAAAAAAGCATGGTGTGGTTGCAGCATCTGCAGGAAATCATGCACAAGGGGTTGCGTTAGCATCATCATTAGAGAATATTTCATGTACAATTGTAATGCCAAAAAATGCATCTCCAGCAAAAGTTGCAGCAACAAGAGGATATGGTGCAAATGTTATCTTGGAAGGAATAAACTATGATGAGTCATATTGTAAAGCAAAAGAAATTGCAAAACAGACAGGAGCAACCATAGTCCAAGCTTTTGATGACCCTCAAATCATAGCTGCGCAAGGAGTAATAGGATTGGAAATATTAGAGGATTTGCCAGATGTAGAGGAAATCTATTTGCCAATTGGTGGCGGAGGTTTAGCAGCTGGAACAGTAATTGCCATAAAAGAAAAAAATCCAAATATCAAAGTAATAGGTGTTCAATCAAAATCATTTCCATCAATGTATGAATCAGTCAAACAAAATACTAGAACATTAACGGGAGGAGGAGATAGAACAATTGCTGACGGTATTTCGGTAAAAATGCCAGGAGAGATAACATTTGATATAATTAAAAATCTCATAGACGAAATTGTGTTAGTTGATGATGATGAAATCACTAAAGCAATGTTTCTGCTAATGGAAAGAATGAAATTTGTAGTTGAACCTGCAGGTGCAGTAGGGTTAGCATACCTAATTTCAAAAAAACCATCACCTGGAAAAAAAGTGGTAGCAGTATTGGCAGGAGGAAATGTAGACATGTATCTTTTGGGTCAAATTGTAGACAAAGGACTGGCTGCTATGAGTAGATTGTTAAAATTATCCGTTTTACTTCCAGATAGACCTGGTGCATTTAAAGAAATTGTGGACATAATCACATTAGCTAATGCAAACATTGTAGAAGTAGTACATGATAGGTTGAGTTCTGATGTAAATGCAGGTTCAGCATCTGTAACACTAAATCTGGAAACACAAGGAAAGGACCAAGCACAGTCATTGATAAAATCACTAAAAGAGAATAATGTTCAATTCAAATTACTAACATAGAATTACTTGAATTTTTTTTTGGTAAATTTGGTGAGGCCTTCTTTTTTTAATTGCTCAGATTCCTTCAATACAGAATTATGTTGATCAGATTTGTGCTTCTTTAATTCTTTTTTCAATTCTGAAAATTCATTAGCAAGAATTTTAATTGCATATATTCCAGCATTACCTGCTTTATTCACTCCAACAGAAACAACGGGAGAACCTGAAGGCATTTCTGTAATAGATAATAGCGAATCTAATCCTCCAAAAGCAGAAAATTTTGCAGCATCAGTTTTTTTTGGATGTTTATCATTATAGACCAGTATTGGAACACCAATTACAGGAATTGTTGTATGAGATGCAATCATTCCAGGTAAATGTGCAGCTCCACCAGCTCCTGCAATAATAATTTTAAAACCCATTTTTTCTGCATGTTCTGCATATTCAGATAATCTAGAGGGGGTTCTATGTGCGGAAATTATTTGATCTTCATGTTTAATTTTAAATTCGTCAAATATCTCAGCAGCTCCCTTCATTATTCTACTATCAGAACTAGATCCCATAATTATGCCAACTAAGGGCTTTTTTGAAAATGTCAATAATATAGAAAAAGATGGAGAATAATTAACAATTTCGATTTAACTAAATAATGCAAAAATTATTCAAATTAATGCCACTTTTCTGTAAACAATGTAAAAGTAGAAGATTACCTAAATCAGTAATACCAGAAAACAAAACTTTGTGGTTGTGTGAAAAATGTAGAAATTTTGTGAATTCTGAAGATTTCATCGTACGTGAAGCAAAATCAAATGAATGTGAGAACTCGCAAGAAGATTATAAAAAATGGGTTAAATCAATACCCCCAACAGATGGTACAAAAGATTCTTTTCGATACTAACAAAAATTACAAGTTTATTTCAATACCCAAAACTACCAATTGAACTAAGAATACAGCAGTTAGCAATACAGATCCTAGAAGAATTTTAAGAATTTTAGACACAGTACATTAGATATTTTTAGTGCATTTTAATGAATTCATCTAATGGGAAAAATTTTAGGAATTATTGGTGGAGGTCAACTAGGAATGATGTTAACTGAAGCAGCTAAAAAAATGCCTGAACATATTTCCAAAGTGATAGTTTTAGATCCAAATCAAAATTGTTCAGCATCATTAGTTGGAGCAGAACAAATTACTGCAGATTTTAAAGATAAAAACGCAATTGTGGAATTATCAAAAAAAGCAGATGTCATCACATATGAAATTGAGTCAGGAGATAGTGAGGTTCTAAAATCTGTTGAAAATAATGCAGAAATTAATCCATCTCCAGAAACTCTAAAAATAATTCAAGATAAATTTTTACAAAAAACATTTTTACAAAATAATAACATACCAATTCCAGAATTCATCAAGGTAGAGAGTCTAGATGAAGTTAAAGAAGGTTTAAAAAAATTTGGATATCCAGCATTACTAAAAGCTAGAAGAGATGCATATGATGGAAAAGGTAATTTCAAAATTGATTCAGAAAATGAAGTTGAAAAAGCATATGATTATTTCAAAGGACAAAAACTGATGTTAGAAAAATTTGTACCATTCAAAATGGAGGTATCTGTAATTGCTTCAAGAAACACCAAAGGTGAAATTAAGACATTTCCATTAGTTGAAAATATTCATGAAAAAAACATCTTACGTCAGACAATAGCACCTGCTAGAACAAATAACGAAGTATCTCAAAAAGCTTCAAAAATTGCTAGTGATACCATGAATGTTTTGAATGGTGCAGGAGTTTTTGGAATTGAGATGTTTGTTACACAAGATGATGATATTGTAATTAATGAAATTGCTCCCAGAGTGCACAATTCAGGCCATCATACACTGCAATCTAGTAAAACATCTCAATTTGAACAGCATTTGCGAGCAATTTTGGGACTGGATTTAGGCAATACTCAATTAATGCATAATACCATAATGTACAATATTTTAGGAAATTTAAATTTTGAAGGAGAATACAAAAAATTGGATTTTTCAAAAAATAATATATTTTTGAAAATGTATGAAAAGAAAATTTCTAAACCTTTAAGAAAATTAGGTCATTTGAATATAGTTGGAATTGATAATCAAACAATTGATCAATTATTAGATGAATTATCTCAAATCAAAGATTTAGTAGAAGTCAAATCTATCTGATTGGTTTTTATGTTGTGAATAGTGAATTCTAGTATGGCACTAAAAGCAGCAATGATACTGGCTGGAATATCTATCGTATTATTGGTACTATATGGTGCTGATGTTGCAGTTACAATGGGAAGTTCTGACAATGAGGGATTTTTGCCATTAGATGATATGCAACGAGGTATGGGATTAGGTGGTCCAGCAATTGTTTTACCAATTATTGCATTCTTTATTGCCCTTAAAGAAAAATCAAAAGGGTTAGGTGGATTAATCATTATTTCAGGAATTTTAATTCTAATTGGTGGTCTTGCAATGATAGGAACACCGGCACCAGAAGGAGTGGAAAGAAATCCATTGATGCTATTTGCACCTGCAGTAATTCAACTTGCATTAGGTGCAATTAAAATAGTAAAATCCTAAGAGAGTACATATGCCAATTTGTACTAAATGCAGCAATGATGTCAAAAAAGTTTACGATTGTGATCATACAAAATTTGAAGATTATTGTGTAGAATGCTATACAGAACTTCATTATTACATCACGGAGAATAATAAAGACGAAGATGTTAACTGCTAGAGAAATTGCAATCTATGCTCTAGGCAAAACAGAGGGAGTGAATTCATTAGCAGAAACACTTGGAAAAGGCATGGATGATGAGAAATATATTGAATCATGGAATAAAACATTGAAATTATTGGGAATTGAAATGAAATTAGAAGATCTAGAAATAATCTACAATGAATTTGCTAAGAAAATGGAAGAGGTTGTTAGCGACACAGAAACTAACGAAATAAAGAAAAAATGAGAAAATTTTGATATAGTCGACAAATGTGAAATTAATATTGAAAGCAATTATTTTAGCAGGAGGTAGGGGTAAAAGATTAAGACCAATTACAGATTATGTTCCAAAGCCACTAATTCCAATAAACAACATTCCAATTATAGAATGGCAAATAAAATATTTAAAAAAATTTGGTATTTCAGAAGTGATTATTTGTTCAGGATATAAAACAGAAATGATTGAAAATTATCTAAAAAATAAAAAATTAGGAATTAAAATAACATTTTCAATAGAAAACAAACCGCTTGGAACAGGAGGGGCAATTAAAAAAGCAGTTAAGAAAATAAAAGATAAGTCATTTCTAGTAATTAATGGAGACATCATAACAAATATTGATTTAAAAAAATTATTCAAAAAAGACAATTCTATTGCAGCAATTCAATTAAGAACAAAATTTGGGATTTTACAAACAGTTGATGATAAAATTATAAAATTTGATGAAAAAAAAGAGATATCAGACCTATGGATGAATGCCGGAATTTATCACCTTAACAAAGATACTGTGAAAGAACTTCCCAATGTGGGAGATATTGAAAAAACATTATTTCCAAAATTTGCAAAAAAAGAAAAATTGTTTACAATAAAATTTAGAAACACACTATGGTATTCAATCGATTCGTTCAAAGACATGGAAGAAAGTTCAGCAGTAGTTGAAAAAATAATCAAGTAGTATAATCTATGCACCAGTTCTGTGCAAGGTAACCATCATGTATGCCACTTCTTCTACAAACGATTCATCATCACTGGTAGAAGCATATTTTGTTGCATTTTTCCAAAATCCACCGTTATTGATAGGTTTTTCAACAATATTCTGTTCTGACAATATTATTAATTATCAAATCATCGGATAATGAATAACCTCAATCAAAATTAACCTATTACTAAAACAGATACACTAGAATATCCATTATTCATAATCCAATTATGCGCATAGCATGTAGTTTAGGCTCACTATTGTCAGTAGAAGAGGTGATTCAATGTACAGAACTAGTATCTAAAACAGGAATTGATTCAATTTGGATTCCCGAAACATGGGGAATGGAGAATTTTTCAATGTTAGGAGCAGTTGCAAACAAGACTAAAACTCAAAAAATAGGCTCATCCATAATTAACATCTATTCAAGAAGTCCATCAACAATAGCAATGGGATCTGCAACCACAGACACACTATCTAATGGCCGATTAATCCTAGGATTAGGTACAAGTAGTGTACCCATAGTTGAAGATTTTCATGGAGAAAAATTTGAAAATCCAGTTCAAAGAATGAGGGAATATGTAGAAATTATCCGATTATCTTTAATGAAAAAACAAATCAATTATTCTGGAAATATATTTAATTTAAAAAATTTTACATTATTAATAGAACCAAAAAGAAAATCAATTCCAATTTACTTGGCAGCTATTAATGAAAAAATGGTCAATCTATGTTGGGAAATTGGAGATGGAGTAATTTTTTATTTACGTCCGATAGATGAAATGAAAAAAACAATTTCCAAAATGCAATCACAAAAAAATATCGATGTTGCCTGTCAAATCATCACATGTATTTCAAATGATTCTGAGGAAGCAATTCAACGTGCTAAAAAGACAGTAGCATTTTACATATCTGTAGGTAAAATATATCGAGACTTTTTAGCTAATAATGGATTTAAAAATGAGACCAGTAATATTTTTGAAGAATTTAAAAAATCAGGATTTAAATCAAATCATGAACTTGTTACGGATTCTATGTTAAATTCACTTTGTATTTCAGGCTCTCCAGAAGAAGCAAAAATACAATTAGAAAAATTTCGAAATGCTGGAATTGATTTACCAATAATTCAATTCAATCCAATTGGAAACACAATAGAATCATTTTCATTATTGAAAAAAACACTTTTGGATGAGAAATAATGGCAAAAGTAGGAATTGCAGCATATGGAATTACACCATTTACAAAAGATGATCATAAAATTGAAACAATATTACACAAATCCACAAATGATCTATTTCAAAAAAACCCCAAAATAGATAAAAAAGAAATTGATGCAGTCCTAATTTCTACAAATAATAATTCAAAATACCTATCACCGATTTTGTCAGAAATGTCGGGAATTCAACCAAAAATAGCTCATTCTATTGAAAGTCTATGTAATTCAGGCACAAATTCTATCGTTTCAGCATTTTCGTACATAGCATCAGGTCTAGCAGACATGGTTTTAGTTTCAGGGGCTGAAAGGTATGATAGTCCAGGTCAAATATTAGAGTGGGATAACTCCAGAGGAGAATTTAAGCATCCAATATTTTGGGCATCAATTTTTTCAAAATCATATAAAGAAAAATACAACATTTCAGATGAAGAATTGGCAGTAGTTTCTGTAAAAAATCATAAACAAGCAAACAAAAATCCAAATGCATTATCAAAAAAAACATACACAGTGGAGGACGTTATGAATTCTAAAAAATTAACAGATGATCTAAAACTATTAGATTGTTCAAGACCATGTACTGGAAGTGCATCAATTTTACTGGCATCTGAAGAAGTTATGAAAAAATATACAGACTCACCAATATGGATTACAGGTATAGGACAAAAAACAACTTCTGCAGGATTTACAAAAAACACTTCACTATCATCTATGGAATCTACTAAAATTGCAGGGCAATCAGCATTAAACATGGCAAATCGTAATATTTCAGAAATAGATGTTGCAGAAGTTCATGATGCATTTTCTGTTTGTGAACCAATGATATTAGAATCTCTAGGATTTACAGATCCTGGAAATGGAATGGATATGATAAAAAATTTACATCAAACAAATAATTTTAAAATTAATCCACGGGGAGGTTTAATTGGATGTGGACATCCATTAGGTGCAACAGGAATTTCACAAACTATAGAAATTATTGAACAATTACAACATAATGCAAAAAGTCGTCAAACAGATAATCCAAAAACAGGTTTAATTCATAATATGTCTGCAGCTGCTACATCATCTACAGTTTTGGTTTTAGAGAAATGAGTTTTGAAAAAGAGTTAGAACAAGGACGATTCTATATTCCTGAATGCTTGGCATGTAAGAAATTAGTATGGCCGCCATCAGAATTTTGTGATAATTGTAATGAGAAAACATCATTGAGAAAAGAGAAATTTGAGGGTAAAATTATCGAATTTTCTAGACAAAATGGGGAGTATTTTTGCATGGTAGAATTTGGGGATTCAATTAGGATAATGGCTAAAATGATGGCACTCCCAAAAAAGGACCAAATTGTAAAAATTTCAAAATGTGGTATTTCTGAAGGAAATTATTTTTTTCAGGTCATTTAAATTTTGTAAAAATATACGGAGTTTCAACATTTTGATCAAAAGTCCATACTGTAGGCAATGAAACAGTATCAATTACATCTAATTGATTTTCTTCAATAAGAGAGCTCCAACCACCGTTTGATAAATTTCCAGATAACTGTCTTTTAGTATCACTACCTGCAAAAACAATTCCAGTATTCATTTTCAAATTAGTAATAGAATTAATTTTTTTGATAATGCTTGTTGCCAAAATATCGCCACCCATTTGAGCAAGACCTCCAATAAAAAACACAGGTTTTTTTAAATTTAATTTAGAATATTCAAATTCCAATGCGTCCTCACATTTTGGATTAAAATTTTGATTTGTCTGAGAGCATATTGTATTTTGTAAATTTACAAGGACGTCATCAATTTCAATACTATGAGAATCAAAATCTAATATTTTTCCACAGTATGCAATTCTACCATCACCTGATCCTATATCTACAAGTTCCAAATAACCTAATTTTTTTGCTACCAAAGACATGACATATGCAGACATAATCCATGTTGGGTAAAATGGCTGACAGCTTGAACCATGTTTAATGCTGTTTAACCAATAATCATTGATATCTCCTTCGTATACCATACATGGGATATCCAGAATATTTTTCTCAAAAGAATTTAGATAGATGGGGTTTTTTTGTGCAAATGTGTGTAATTGTGCCAAATCTTGTTCATCAATTGGAAATTCCTTTGAAGAATTTAGGGGAATTACTTCCTGAATATGGGCATTTCCATCATAATTATTTGCAAAGTTTTGTTTTATCCTGACTAAATTATCAACTATTTCATCAATCATTAAAATTCTAAAATGATTGGGTATGATAAACTCATTGAAGTTAAGATGGATTTTTAGATATAATTTGAGAAATTTCTTGTTGAATTTTATCTAATTCGTTTATTGTATTTTTTTCCAATTCTTTAATTTGTTTAATCTCCTCATCAGAGGGTTCCATCATTAGTTCAAAACTGAGATGTTTTAAAATATTAAGATAAGAGTCACGTTTTTCAAATAATTTCTCTAGATCAAATTGTGACATGAAAAAGTATCAATTAATCAAGTATATACAAATTGAGTCAAACAAAATTACCAATACATTAAGTAATAATGTAATTACCTGCTTTACTATATCTAATTTAATAAAAAATGGCTATGAGAAGGAAATTAAGATCAACAACAATAATGAAACAAAATTTTTTAGAAAAAAATATCAATCATCAAAAAGCAGCTAAAACAAGGAGACAGCGAGGATATCAATGGGAAGATACAATTGTTAAAAGATTCAAAAAAACAGAGAATTGGAAAGCATTCAGATTAGGTTCTCCCAGTATTGCATTACCTGATGTATTAGCAGTAAACACAGAAAAAAGTACCATATTTACAATTGAAGCAAAATCTGGAACAAGTACATCATTACCTGTACCTGCAGATCAAATTGAGCGATGTTTAGAATGGATTAAAACATTTGATATTTATAAAAACAAGCAAGTACTGCTTGCATTCAAATTCTTATCAAAAAAACGAATTGATGTTGGGGTTTACAAAAATAGAGAATTAAGAGAATTTTTCAAAATTTGGGATGAAACATTAGAAATTACTGACTGTGTTTGCACATATGATGGGAAAATATATTCTAAAATAAATGGAGAGAGAAAAGAATTGGATTTGAAAGAATGTAAAATGCCATTTAAAACAAAACAGAGAACTAGTGCCTAACCATATTTTATTTTCAAATGATTATTAAGGATAGAAGAACAATAATCGGTATGTCTGAAGATAATTCAAAAGAAGAACAAATAGAATCGACCACTGAATCATTGCTAGAAACAGTATCAGATGCAGAAGTTAATTCAAGAATAAGCTTCGAAGAATTTACAGATGAACGGGCATTAATCAGTCGTGATGCATTTGGTAAAAAACAAATGAAAATCAAGGTCTTAGAAGTCTCCGATGAAAATCCAGTCTTAAAATGGAAATTTGGAGATCGTGTAAAAGTAACAAAAATACTTGTTACCATCAAACATCTAACAACACAGGAAGTAGAGGAAGCAGAATTCAACATAGAAGAAATCGAACGAGAGTTATCCGAAAAAAGACACTATACCTCAACCAACCGATGGATCCCAACAGGAGATATAAAAAATGGCTATGTCATTGGAGACAAACATACAAGATTGATTAGTGATGCTGCAGCATTAGATTACATCGTATTTTGAGAAAAAAGTACTCATTACTAAATATTCTCTGAAAAACATTATAAACATCACAATTTGAAAATCATTATGAGTTCAAAGGAATTTGATGTAAACGGAACAGATTACACAGTTACAATTACTGAACAGGTTATTGGACATGTCAATAATTTAAAAAACTTGTACAATGCAGCATATGAAGATCCTGAAAGTTTTGAAGACGTCAGTTCAGAAATATCCAGTACAATTACAGATATTGCAAGTACAGTTGAACCAGAAGTAGAAGATAGTGATCTTGACGGATTAATTCAAGAAATTATTAAAGCAGTGGATAATAAGGCTGCAGAGATAGAGAAAGAATTAGCAGCAAAAGATAAGCCAGTTAAAAAATCAAAATCAAAAAAATAATTCCAAATTGACCTAAAACTCACATAAAATTAGGGTAAGGGATAAATTCTAATCAAAATTATACTACTAAGGATATGTCAAAAAGTTGCGAATGTGGTATATGTGATCATCATTATGAAACTGAATGTATTGAAAAGGAATGCAAATGTTGTTTAAATTTTCATGAAAGATCAGGACCAAAAAGAAAGTAGTTATTTCGTATAACAATTGCATTTTTTAGAAATGTGTTTTGTGCATCCAATTAATCTATGATCCTTACAGCCACACAAAATACATTTTTTTTGTTCAGTCATAAATTATTCAATAATTCCTTTACATCATCCATCATGTGTTTATTTTTTAATGCTTCCAAAATTTTAATTCTCATATTTTTAATTCGAGATACATCATTAGAATACAAAGGGGCCATAGTTTCAATTTCTTTTTCAAAAGAATAATCTGTCAAATATTCAGAAAATTTTGATTTAATTATCCTGAAATCAGATGAAGGGATTTTATCAGGATCAATTTTGTTAGATACAACTTTAATAAATCCATTAATTTTCAACATTTGTTTTTCAGTTTTAGCAAGATCTCCGGGCTTGTCCTCAATAGACTCAAGGATATGATATGAATCAACAATATGAGTTAAAATATTTTTAAGATATTGAACGTATGTAACCACAATTATATCAAAAAACAACATCCATCTAAAGTTTAGGAAATTAGCTTGACTCGTGTAAAAGTTTCACGTTTGCTTTAAATTATTAGCAATTATCAACAAGTACACATGAAAGATGACGCTTATCTAAAATGTGTAAATCCAAAATGTGGATTAGAATACCCAATTTCTAGTACCAATGTACAATGTGATAATGGGCACGTGTTAGATGTAAAATATAAAAATAAACCACCTACAAAATTAAAAGAGACATTTTATGAGAGAAGAAATTCAAAAGGCAGCATATTCAATGAAAGTGGAATATGGAGATTTAGAGAATTACTAAATTTTTGTCAAATTGACACAGAAAGTATTGAAGAATGCTCAAAATTTTTGGTTTCCTTAGATGGAGCTGAAGGAAGACAATCAAAACCATACCAAATGTCAAAAGCAGCAGAATTCCTAGGAAGAAATACAGAAGGATTATGGTTACAACCAGAAGGATACAATCCTAGCGGTTCTTTCAAAGATAATGGCATGGTAACAGCTGTAACTCATGCTAAAATGGTTGGTGCAAAGAAAATTGTATGTGCATCAACAGGCAATACTTCAGCATCAGCTGGAATGTTTGCAGCAAATGAGGGAATTGATTGTGATGTATACATTCCTGCAGGACAAATTGCACCAGGTAAACTTAGTCAAGCATATCAATTTGGAGCTCAAATTGTACAAGTAGAAGGTAATTTTGATGATGCATTAAAACAATCATTAGATGATGCAAAAAATCATAATGGCTACACCGTTAATTCAGTTAATCCATTTAGAATAGAAGGTCAAAAAACAATTCCATTTAGAGCATTAGAATATTTGAATTGGGAAGTTCCAGATTGGATTGTCTATCCGGGTGGAGCATTGGGAAATACATCAAGTTGTGGAAAAGCATTGATGGAATTATACGAGTGGGGATGGATTGATAAAATTCCTCGAATTGCCGTAATTAATTCAGAGGGAGCTAGTACACTATCGGATTTGTATAATGGGAAATTTGAAAATGAAGAATTAAGATGGAATAAAGGAAATCCAAATACAGAATTGATTTCTAGATATTATGATCACTTAGATAAAGAAGGAATACGTCCAAAAACCAAAGCTACTGCAATTCAAATTGGTAGACCTGCAAATATTTTGAAAGGACTGCGAGCTTTAGAATTTACCAATGGAGTATCAACTACGGTAACAGATTCTGAAATGTTAGATGGCATGTCCGTAGTTGGTCTCAATGGATTTGATTGTGAAATGGCATCTGGTGCATCTGTTGCAGGAATTAAAAAATTAATGAATGAAGAAATAATCAAAAAAGATGACACAGTTGTAGGTATACTTACAGGTCGACAAAAGGATGCAATGATTCCAGTTGATTATCACAGCGATTCAAACAATACGTTTGCAAACCCTCCAAAAAATTAGCCTTAATTTTAGGCTCAATTAGTTCTAAAAAAATAAAATATATGAAGAGTTTAAATCCATGGGTTGTTAAATTAGGATACCAAAAGATGGTGCAAAAAAACTAAATGAGTTATACCCGTTACAATAAACTTTCAAGGAGAATATCATGGTAGATTTATGGATTGAAATTTCAGCTTTAGCTGTTTTAATAGGATTGTCAGGATTTTTCAGCGGATTGGAAGTTGCATTAGTAGGAGTAAGAAAATCAAAAGTAGTTCAATTATTTAATGAAGGAAAAAAAGGTTCCAAAGCATTACACAAATTAAAAATGAATCCAAGTTGGATGATGTCAAGTGTAAATCTTGGAAATAACTTAGTGAATGTTGGGGCATCTGCACTTGCAACTAGTGTAGCAATCAGAATGTTTGGTAATGATGGACTAGGAATTGCTGTGGGAATTATGACATTTTTAATTTTAGTATTTGGAGAAATAACTCCAAAAACATATTGTAATGCAAATTCAACAAAAGTTGCATTAAGATATGCACCAGTATTACTTGCTTTTAGTTATGTATTTTATCCAGTAGTAAAATTCTTTGAAATTATTACTAGAGGAGTTGTTAAAATAACAGGTAGTAGTTACACTCCACCACCAATTACGGAAGAAGAAATTAAGGGAGTAATTGATCAAGGATTAGCAGAAAAGGCATTAGAGAAAGAAGAAATGGAGTTAGTTCATGGTGCATTAAATTTTGATGATACAGTAATTCGTTCAGTCATGACACCAAGAACAAAAATGTTTACACTAAATTCAAAAATGTTACTATTTGAGGCGTTACCGTTAATTAATCAAAGTGCACATTCAAGAATTCCAATTTTTGGAGATACTAGTGATGATATTGTAGGATTCATTCATGTAAGAGATGTTTTAAAAAAATTAGAAAAAGATAATGACGAAGTAGTGAGTTTAGAACAAATAGCAAGAAAACCAGTTTTTGCATCACAAGAAAAAATGGTTAGTTCGTTGTTAAAAGAAATGAAAGGTAGAAAAACACACATGGCAATTGTAGTAGATGAACATGGAGGTGTTGAAGGACTAGTTACCCTAGAAGATTTGTTAGAAGAAATTGTAGGCGAAATAGAAGATGAAACAGACGTTATACGGGAAAAAGGGTATGAAAGAATTGATCAAAATACAATAATTACAAATGGAGATATTGAGATAGACATCATCAATGATATATTTAAAACAAAAATTCCTGATGGAGATGATTATGCATCGCTTAATGGATTACTTCATGAAAGACTACAAGATATTCCTCAAGAAGGGGATAAAATTGAAATTGAAGAATTACGAATAGTAGTAGATAAAGTTTCAAAAAATATTCCAAAAAAAATTAGAATTGAAAAAATTAAAAATTAATCTTTTTTAGCAAAATATTTTTGTAATTTTTGTTTTTTCTCACTCATATTGAAGATAGATTCAGTGTGAGAAAATGCTTCTTTATAGGATTTGTCAAACAACATAGCTTGCATTAACATATGGTTTTCAGGAATTACAATTCCTGTTTGATCATCAGAATACATTATTTGAACAGTATCGCCAATTGATGTAGTCATATTTGCATGAATGTGAATCATATTTGTATCAGTAAAATTAAATCCCATATTTTGGGCATAGTCACGAACGTCTTTGGTACCATTTGCAGTCCATAATGTTGCAACACCAAATTCATCAGTAAACAAATCATGAATTTCAGATGGTTTTGGTGCAGTATTTTTGAATCTAATATCCATAATATGCAAATGCATTTGTCGAGTAGGAACTTTAATTGCACGAACGTAGAGAGGTGCATCCTTTCCAAAATACAGTTTAACATCATCACCATGATGGGGTTTTTCAGTCATCTCAATTGTATCTGAAACATTTTTTTCAGTTTGTTCAATATCTGCCCATCTTCTTACTAATGTAACATCAAATCGAATTAATTTATCTGTAAATTTCTCTCTTAATGGTTCTAAAATTCTACCCATTCCAGTTACATTACAACTTCCTTGCATTACATGTTTTTTACCCAGTGCATGATCATAATTTGCACGAGAATTAAATAGTAAATCAGAAACAGCTTCATCGCCAACAGTGGATTCTCCACCTTGGTAAATGGCAGGAATATTTTTGGGTTCATATAATTTTTTTTTATTTTTATATCCATGTCCACCAGGGGCAGCGTCAATTACAAGATCACATTCATCTAATGCAGATTCAATACTTCCAGAGACATCATAATCTGAAAAATCATTTAATTTTCTTTCAGGAACATAAACATTAAGACCACGAGAAATTGCAACACCCACTTTTTCATCAGGAGAATATTTACCAATACCCATTACTGTGATTTCAGGATCATCTTTTAGAAAAGAAGTAATTCTACTGCCAATTGAGCCATAACCATTAATGAATACCTTCTTCATACATTACCTCAGATTATCTTACTTATTTACTAATTGAACAAAAGGCTAAATGTACTTTAAAAAATTAAAAATTATTGTTACATCCGCCTTCACTTGCAATAGGTGCCATACTTGCATCAATTACAATCATAGTAGTGATTTTTGCAATGAACGGTTCACTTTATGAGCAAGAATTACTAATTGAATCTGCACCAAAAGTAGAGCAAATGGGACCTGCAAAAATTACAATGGATACATTTGTGTTAAATGGATCTCCAATATTGGGTGATCCTAACGCACCTATAACATTAGTAGAATTTGGAGATTATCAGTGTCATTATTGTAATGTTTTTTTCCAATCCATTGAAAAAGAGATAATAAAAAATTATGTAGAAACAGGAAAAGTCAAGATAATTTTTAAAGACTATAACATTATTGGGCCTGATTCAATTAATGCATCACATGGAGCACATTGTGCAAATGAACAAGAATTATTCTGGGAATACCACGATATTTTATATTCAAAATGGACAGGAGAAAATAACGGTTGGGCATCTCCAACTAATTTAACAATGTTTGCTGAGAGTATTGATGCAGATATGGATAAGTGGACTGAATGTATGAATGCAAAAAAATACTCCAAAATAATCATGGACAGTAATAATGATGCCAAATCATTAGAGTTAACAGGAACACCGGCATTTTTTGTAATTAATTCTAATGGAGGAGTTTCAAAACTTTTCGGAGCACAGCCATTTGAAGTATTTCAAAAAATATTTGATGCCGAATTAGAAAAATAGCGATCTATCATGAATTTTATAATAAAATGAGTAAAAAAATCATTCCTAGTTAACTAGAATTTACAACAAATGCTTAATTACTCCCATAGAAAACGAAGCTTATGACAGCCGGTATCGATGATGTTGCAATATACATTCCAAGATTGTATCTTGATGCAGCAGATTTTGCAGATGCAAGAGGATTAGATCCAGTAAAATTACAAAAAGGTCTGGGTGTTTCTCAGATGGCAATAGTTGATGCCAATCAGGATCCAGCATGTTTAGCAGCAAATGCATGTTTACGAATTATGCAAAAAAATAATTTGGCACCAGATGACATAGGTAGATTATACATTTCAACAGAATCAGCATTTGATGAATCAAAAGCTATGAATTCGTATGTTATTGGAATGCTAGAGCAAGTTTACGGTCAAGGTTCATTTGAGCACTGTGGAGGAGTAGAAACAAAATTTGCATGTGTGAGTGGATCTTATGCACTATATGATAATACAAATTGGATTAGAGCAGGGGAAGCAGAAGGAAAAAGTGCACTAGTTGTAGTATCAGATATTGCAAAATATGACATGGGATCAAGTGGAGAAATGACTCAAGGTGCAGGTTCGGTGGTAATGTTACTTAATGATGAACCAAGATTATTAGAATTTGATCCAAAAGTCACATCAACATCAATTAAAGATGAATATGATTTTTACAGACCATTTGGAAAAGAAACACCAATTGTACATGGACAATATTCCAATTTACTATACATGATTCAAGTTAGAAAGGCATTAGAGGCATACAAGAAAAAAGTAATTTCATCAAACCTAATTCAAATGAAAGAAGGCGAGACAATTTTAGATCATATGGATTACATCAACATGCACTTACCGTACAGTAACATGGGAAAGAAAGCATTAGCATATTTAGTAAGACATGAATGGCGTCAACTTCCAAGATGGAAACAAATCTTAGAACAAATTGGAATGGAAGAACCAATTCCAAAAGATCCTCGCGGTACAATTGAATCCGTTTTAGGTGATGAAGAATTTATGGCAAAAGATCATGAATTTACAAAAATGTTTACAAAAACACAAGATTATCAAGACGTGTATGAATCAAAACTTTCAAGTTCACTTATTGCGTCTACAATGATTGGTAATTTGTATACAGCATCACTATATCTAGGATTTAGAAGTAGTTTAGAATTTGAATATCAAAAAGGAGTTGATTTAGAAGGTAAAAGAATAGGATTCGGTTCATACGGTAGTGGAAGTAGTGCAATGGTTTTCAGTGGAGTAGTACAACCAGAATACAAAGAGATTGTGAAAAGTATGAATCTAGAAGCAGAAATCGGACCAAGAAGAAGATTAACCTGGAACGAGTACGAAGAATTACACGAAAATAAATTGACACCAGAAGAATCTAAAATGCATACCAAAAAAGAATTTGTTTTAGTTGATGTAAAAACAGAAGTAGAATCAAGAGGAGAAAGACGATATGTCTTTACAGAATAATTTTAAAATCCAATAATTAGATACAACTCTATTAGGAATCATTCATTTGTTTTCGAAGTTTTTTTTCATTTGCAATCCAAATATCTACCATTTTGCTATGATATGAGATATCTTTAGTTAATTTCTCATTAGATGATTCAAGTTTATTCAATTTTTCTTCTAATTCATTTTTTGTAGATTGATGAAATTGAATTTTAAATAAAATTTCATCAAGTTTTTGTTCCTGATATTTTTTAATTTTATTCTTAAAAAAATCCATAACCATTTCACTATAATCAGATCACATAAAAATAATTAGATTATAATGAAGAGAATTAAGATAAAAAAATATGTCTGAGGAATTAAATCCAATCAAGGATCACCTGTTTGAATATATTAAAAAATCAGATACAATTCCAAAATTAATTTCTGAAAAAAAATTTGATGTTATTATCAATGAAATAGTTGAAAATTGTTATGACAAAGTCATTTCAATGGGTGAAAAAGAAGAGGCCATAGGAGTTTTAGCCACAGGAATATTGCATTATCTACTCACCAATGCTCTTCTTAACAGTCAAAGAAAAGTAGAATATCAAGGAGTTGAACTAGATATTGTAATTCCAGATACAAGAACTTTAGAAAAAGATTCCAAGATGACGCTTTTAATCATAATACCAAAATCATCAGATAAAAAAATAATAGATGGAAAAATTTCTCAATTAAAAAAAATACAACCCATGAAAGAAAATATCTGGATTGTGCTATCAGAACAAATGCAATTAGATTGTAAATCATTTACATTATCTAAAAATAATAACACATTTTCAAAAATAATTTTTGAGATTGCACAATTTTCAAATGTTGGAAAATCAAACAAATTTAAAATTTTAAGAATTTAATTAAAAATTATTGTAAAAGGGATTTCATATCAATATTTTTTTTAAAAATCCTATACAGTGATTTATCACTCATATCCTTAATGAATGGAATTGAACCTAAAACTTTAATTCCAGTTAAACTTTCTAAATCTTTTTTTAATTGATTGATTGGATAACCTTTATCAAAATTATTAATAATTATTCCTTTAATTGGAATTTTATATTTTTGACACATCATTACAGTCATCAAAGTATGATTAACAGTACCAACCTTACTTCTAGTTACAATTACTGCAGGAATTTTCATATCTTTTATCAAATTTGTAACATAGTAATTTTTCAGAATAGGAGTCAAAGTACCCCCCATACCTTCAACAAGCATCATTTCATGCATTTTAGATAATTTTTTAAAACTAGAAAGAATTAAGGGAATTTTAGGTTTGATTTTTAGTTTTTTCCATGCAGTGTATGGTGATGCAGATATTGGAAAAAATTGAGGATTAACTAAAGATTCAGAATCATTAATCTGAGCAGCATTAGATAAAATTTCAACATCTTCAGATTTGAATCCCTTTTTTTGGGCAACACCTGCTGCAAAGGGTTTCATCACACCTACATCTATACTCATTTTTCTTAATGTAATTGCCAATCCTGCAGTGATGTAGGTTTTACCAACATCAGTGTCAGTACCAGTAATGAATAGAGATTTCAATATTTATCTAAAATAATAATTCATTGATTAACTAATCGTTTTAGACCATCTAATTATGAACAGTTAGGAAAATAGATGGTTTAGGATAACATAGATCAAATTGATCAAAATTTTCTGCAATAGTTGGACTAGTTTTTTCCAAGTATCTAAATATCTTATTTTTGTTAATCATTTCATATGTACTATAAGGTGCATGATAATTTCGTTTGATTAATTTTTTATCCAATAACAATTTTAGAGCACGAGAAACAGAAGGATTGGATTTATCAGAAATTGCAACTAATTCAATTTGGGATAAAGCATTAGATTTTAACAATACCAAGGTAACTGCTTTAATTGTAGGATTTAACATAAGTTCAAAAAAGTCAAGATCGAATTCGTTTAATTCTGGAGAATATAATATTCTAAATTTACTCTTTTTTTGACAAATTTGCCCATTAGTAAGATGAATAGATAGATATTTTTCAACAGTTTCTGTGGCACATTCTGATTCTGAAACCAATTTCATAAAGGTGGTAGGTTTGGATAAAATACTACTCAAAATCTTTTCTTTACATGACATATGGTCATCGTTAAGATTTTTACCCATATTACAATGTAAAATACTTAGAATATACAAATTAACTGGTACAATGATAAAATGAGTCAGAAAAAATAGTTATTCTATACTTGTAGAATGTTACGAACTTGTAAAAAAATATACAGTTGAAAAACAACCACATATTCTAAAGTGTAGAATAAGTAATTCTAATTATTATGAAAAAAAAATATTATTTTAATATAAAAATATCAAAAAATTTTCATGGATTTAGAATTTCTAAATGATTTAAAGAAAGAAGATAAAGAAAAAAGACGTGCCCAAAACAAACGATATAGACAAAAATACAAAGAAATACTAAATTTAAAAAAACAAAGGGCATACCATCAAGAAAATTTAGAGAAAAAACAATTAGATAACTAACATTTTAGTACATTATAGTAAGAGAACAACGAATTATTAAGTTCTGAAAATAAATAATATTAATTGAAAAGTTCAGTATGGCATCCAAATACACAGATGAGAGAATGGTCCTCATTTGATACAATATCAAAAGGTAAAGGAATTTGGCTAATAGATGCAAAAGGTAACAAAATAATTGATGCAGTAGGATCTATGTGGTGTAATGTTTGGGGTCACTCTAATCCTCAATTAATTAAAGCAATTACAAAACAAAGTAAACAAATACAACATTCATCGCTGTTTAACCTAACAAATGAACCAGTAGAAAGATTAGCAAAAAATTTGATAAAAATATCTCCAGGGATGAATAAAGTGTTTTATTCAGATAATGGATCCTCAGCCATGGAAATTGCCATAAAAATGGCATTACAGTATTGGAAGAACATTGGAGATACAAAAAAAACACAGATTGCAACAATAGAAAATGGATATCATGGAGATACATTTGGTGCAATGTCTGTAGGGTACGTTCCAGAATTTTTTGGAAAATTTAAAAAACAATTATTTTCAACTATTCAATTTCCAGTTCCTAACGAGTATCGATTGCCTAAAGGATTTACTTTATCTGATTATCAAAATCATTGTTTAGAAAAAATAGAAAAAAGATTTTCTAAAAATAACGACATTGCAGCTTTCATAATGGAAAGCGGTGCACAAATGGCCGGAGGGGTTATAATTTATCCCAAAGGTTTTCAAAAGAAAATTAGTGAATTATGTAAAAAATACAACATACTATTTGTGTTAGATGAAATTGCTACAGGTTTTGGTCGATTAGGATCAATGGTGCAATATCAAGATCAAAAAAGTATCCCAGACATAGTAGCATATGGAAAAATGCTAACTGGCGGATATCTAACAATGGCAGCTACACTTGCAAATAAAAAAATCTATGATTCATTTTCAGGAGATTTTAATGATTGGAAACATCTTTTTCATGGACATACATACACTGGAAATCCAATAGCAGCAGCAGTAGCAAATGAAAATCTTCAGATGTATGAAAAACATAATTTAATTAAGAAAGTACAAAAAACATCCAAAATATTTGAAAATTATTCTCAAGAAATTTTAGATATAGATATTGTTGGAGATGTTAGACATAAGGGAATGCTAATGGGAATAGAATTAGTATCAAATAAGAAAAGGAAAACTCCAATACGTACAAAAAAATCAATCAATAAGGTATTTTTTGAAGAAGGGAAAAAACAGGGCATATATCTTCGTACATTAGGCAACATCGTAATGTTGGTTCCACCACTATCAATACAAGAAAATGAACTAGAATTACTCCTAAAGAAAACCATTAAGACCATCCAGATTGCAAAATCAAAGACTTTTTGACTGTTAACCCCTAAAATTATCTAGGTTAACAATTCCCATATTTTTATAAATGGAATGAAAAATGTTCCATCATGAATAACTTGGAATTCATAAAAGAATGTCAAGAAAAGGTATTTTCTGGAGAAAGAATTTCTGCAGAAGATGCAAAAAAGCTATTCAATATACCTGATGAAAATCTTAAAGAATTAGCTAAATGTGCTAATGAGATCACTAGAGATTATAATGGAAATAAAGTAGATGTCGAACAATTAAACAATATTAAAAAAAATGCATGTAGTGAGGATTGTACATTTTGTGGACAATCAGCATTTTTTGATACAGGTATAGAGACATACCAGTTACCTACACCAGAAGAAGTGGTAACTAAAGCTAAAAAAGCAAAAGAAGAGGGAGCAGAATCATATTGTCTGGTTGCGGCTTGGAGAGAGCCATCATCAAAAGATTTTACTAATGTCTGTAAAATCATCACAGAGATAAATGAAAAAGTAGGAATAAGTGTAGAATGTAGTTTGGGTTTTCTTACAAAAGAACAAGCTACAAAACTAAAAGAGCTCAAAGTAAAAAGATATAATCATAATTTAGAAACAGCAAAATCAAAATTTTCAGAAATATGCACAACTCACACATATCAAGATAGACTCGACACACTTGAAATTGCAAGAGAGGCAGGATTGGAATTATGTACTGGAGGAATCATAGGGTTAGGAGAAACTAGAGAACAAAGAATAGAAATGACATTAGAATTAGCAAGAATATATCCTGAAGAAGTAACAATAAACATACTAGTTCCAGTACCGGGAACACCATTAGAACTACAAGTTGATTTACCTAATTCAGAAATTACTAGGATATTCTCAGTAATACGATTTCTATTACCGGAATCAGTGATCAAAATTTCTGGAGGTAGAGAAACAAATTTGGATGATTCAGGAGAAGAATTACTTCAAAGTGGAGCAAATGGAATTATTACTCAAGGGTACCTAACAATGGATGGAAATGATGCCCAAAAAGACCGTAAAATGATTGAAAAAATTGGTCTTGAAGCATAAACTCAATTTTATTGATTCAGAATTAGTAGAAATTAAAGAAAATAATTTACATAGAAAATTACGATATGGAAAAGCTCAAGGAGCACACATTAAAATTAAAAATAAGAAACTAATCAACTTATGCTCAAATGATTATCTGGGCATTCCAATTACAAAAATTCAGACCAATCAACTTCAATCAAGTTCCAGACTAGTATCTGGAAATGATGAATCATATGAAAAAATAGAAAAAATGCTTGCCAAACATAAATCACAACAAAATAGTCTCATTTATCCAACTGGATATATGGCAAATTTAGGAGCCATATCAGCAATAGCCAAAAAAGGAGATCTTATACTTAGTGATGAATTAAACCATGCCAGTATTATTGAATCATGTAAATTATCAGGTGCAAAAATTTCTATTTACAAACATAATGATATGAATGATTTAAATCAAAAAATAAAAAAACAAGGGAAAAACAAATTCATTGTTACTGAAGGAGTATTTAGTATGGATGGGGATTTATCATCACTAAAAGAAATTACAGAAATTTCACAAAAAACTAATGCAATAACTATTGTGGATGATGCACATGGAGATTTTGTCTTAGGTAAAGATGGTAAAGGAACCCCAAATCATTTTAACGTTGGAAAAAAAATTGATTTGTACATCAGTAGTTTAAGTAAAGGATTAGGATCCTTTGGAGGATATGTTGCAGCACAAAATAACATAATTGATTTATGCATAAATAAATCAAAATCTTTTATTTACACATCGGCATTACCATCATTTCTAGTAGAACACTCAATTATGAGAATCCAATCAAATAGAGAAATTCAAAAAAAGAAATTAGAAATTAATATAGAAAAATTATCAAATGGCTTAAAAGCAATTGGGTATGAAATTAACTCAAAAACTCAAATCATACCAATAATTGTGGGGGATGAAAAGAAAGCAATGGAATTTGGTAAATTTTTATTTAAAAATGGGGTATTTGCACAACCAATTAGATATCCAACCGTACCAAAGAATCAAGCTAGATTAAGAATATCAGTTACAGCATGGCTAAAAAATTCAGATATTGAAAAATCCTTAAAAATATTTGAATTAGGTTATAAGAAATTCTTTTAATTATCGTTGAGCATCCATGCCACCAAAGTCCAAATTTAATGGATTTGCCGGTGAACCAATAATTACTGCAATAGTAATAACAATTGCAAGAGTAACGCCTACAATTACAAATCGTGTATTCATATCTAAAGTATCAAAAGCCTAGATAAAAACGGATTGTATTAGAATTAGTCAAAAGTCGTAAGAAGGCTTTAAAATAAAAATAATGAATTCACCATATGGAAGATCCTACAATACTGATAGCATTTTCAGCAGGGTTAGCATCATTTATCGCACCATGTATTTTACCCATGATTCCAGCTTTTTTAGCATATATTTCAGGAACAACATTAACAGAAATTAATAATGATCAAAAAACAAATTTTAAAATTAATAAAATCAACATAATAGCAAATACGATATTTTTTGTTTTAGGATTTTCTGTTATTTTTTCAACTTTAGGAGTTTTAATCAATAGCATATTATCGGAAAATATCAATCAAATATCAAACAGCCTAAACGGCATTGCAGGAATTATTATTGTTACCTTTGGAATATTTCTAATTGCATCTACAAAAATTAATTCATTAAACAAAGAGAAAAAATTTCAAATTAAAAATTTTAAATCAAGTTATCCAATGTCATTTGTATTTGGTTTAGCATTTGCAATTGCATGGACACCATGTGTGGGACCAATATTAGGAACAATACTTACTTTAGCTGCAACAACACCATCAATATCATTTACTTTACTATTAGCATATTCGATAGGTTTAGGAATTCCATTTATTTTGATAGGAATATTTTTTTCTAAATCTACAAAAATTATTTCCTCAATGACAAAACATTTGAAATATTATAATATTGTATTAGGCGGATTCATTATCTTATTAGGAATTTTAATATTTACAAATCAACTTGCATATATTGCAAATTTTCCACTTCTAAATGAGATTGTGATGCTAGGATGAATGTGGAAATAAAAACGGGTATAATTTTTGGAGGAATTATCATAACTGGAATAGTATTTTTGATGATATTATTCACAGGATTAGATGAACTAACAATAACAAATCAAGAGTTAGGTACTAAAAAAGCACCAAATTTGGTGGGAATTGCACATTATCTCAATACATCACCTGAAGAATTAGTCAAAAGAATGGAGAATAAAGTAGTATTATACGACATTTGGACATACAGTTGCATTAATTGTATTAGGACATTACCCTTCATTACATCATGGGATGAAAAATATTCTGAACAAGGATTGTTAATTGTAGGAATACATTCACCAGAATTTGAATTTGAAAAAGATCCACAAAATGTTGAAATTGCAATTGAAAAATACGGAATTACTTATCCAGTAGTTATGGATAACGATATGAAAACGTGGAAAGCATTTGAGAACAATTATTGGCCAAGAAAATACATTGCAGATCATGAAGGTAATTTAAGATATGATCATATTGGCGAAGGATCATATCAAGAAACAGAAAAAATCATTCAGCAACTACTTGATGAAAGATCAATAGCATTAGATTTGGACAACATATCTGAAAACAAATTAGTTTCAATAGAAGAATTTGAACATACATTATTTAGAACCCCAGAATTATATTTTGGTTATAAATTTGCACAAAATAGAAATCAACTAGGAAATGACGAAGGATTTCAACCAGGAAGAATTGTACAATATAGTGAACCAAATAATATTGAATTGAATAAATTTTATCCAATTGGAAATTGGAAAAATAATGAAGACAGTATGGAATTAACAGAAGCAAGTGGATCAATCAAAGTGCTATTTGATGCAAAAGAAGTAAACATCGTTACAGAAAACAATGCACAATTAGAAATATTTCTTGATGGAGTTCCACTAACAAAAGAACATGCAGGTTTAGACATTAAATTTGAAAATAAAATGGATGTTTCTAATGCAGGAATGTACAACATCATAAACACTGAAACAAGCATATCTCATATCATGGAGATAAGAATTGAAGGTAAAGGATTTCAAGCATTTACTTTTACTTTCGGATAATGTGTAACTGTACATTGTGTAACTGAAGGTACGGCAACCAGAGTTACAAATCTGTTTAAAAGAAAAAAATCAAGAGAATTTAGCGAAAATAAGATGTTAAGTAATTCATGGAATAAAACAGAGGGAGAAAGTATATCTCAAAAAGTAATAGGCAAAGTAAAGCCAGATGAACCACTAAAGAACAGAATAGACTTTGCACAAAAAAAATTACAAGCACAAATTTCAAAATTATCAGGAATTAATGAAAAATTACAAACAAAACACGATAAAATCTTTGAAAAAATAGTTAACGCACAAAGAAACAACAAACCAGCCTACGCACAAGCATATGCTGGGGAATTAACACAAGTTAGAAAAATGAAAAACATGGTTAGTGGAGCAAAATTATCCATGGAACAAGTAAAATTAAGATTAGATACAGTCTCAGAACTCGGAGATGTAGTAGTAACATTAAGTCCTTGTATGTCAATAATTAAAGGATTAAGTCCATCACTAAGCGGAATTATGCCAGAAGCAAATGCTTCAATGCAAGACTTGTCACAAATACTAGGAGATGTAATGTCAGGATCCTCAGTAGGAATGGATGATAACTTTACTTCAACACCAGAAACAAATTCAGATACACTTGCAATTTTAGAAGAAGCACACAACGTAATTGCAGGACAAACAAAATCATCAATTCCAGAAGTTCCAACAGAATTAAGACAACAAATGAAAGAAAGAAAATCAGATATTTTTATTTAGATTTCTTTTTACTCTTTTGAATTAGAATTTTTTTAATTCTAGATATTGTTGGATAACTATAACCTCTTCTACGATAATTAGATATCATCATTTTCCAATTCTTTAATCTCCATTGAGCTTGTTCAGTGGTTACGGAATGCACTTCTTTTTGAACAATACTTTTTCTTCCAACTTTTAGAGTTCCTGCATCTTTAGCATGCCATCTACTTTTTGCAAATTTAAGACCAGTAAGAATCTCAGGTACTGGCATTTCTTTAAAATATTCTTTTAGTTTCTTTAATTCAAGATCGGTAGGTTTTTTTGAAATTGGAAGTTCCACACTAAACTTTGCCATATGATTTGTAAAATATCATAGTTTAAGAATTTTAGACATCTATTTGCTCATAGTTTGAATTAGGCACCAAAAATCTAACAAATTTTCCCAAACACGTGAACAATTCAAAATAAAAAGTAGAGAAATAAATCTCTACTTTCATGGGAAGTCACAAACTTCATGATAGATCATAACACAGAGTTTACAAACAAAAAGAATAAAATTTGAATTATTAACACATGATATGATTATCAAGGATAAGAATAAGAAAATTAAATATCAAGATCACTCATTGTAACCATTCCCAATACAGTATTATCACATACCACAGGTAATCGTTTAATTTTGTTTTTTTCCATTAAATTTCGAGCAACAGAAATTTCAGCATTTTGGTCAATTGAAATTAAAGGGTAACTCATCAATCGATTGATTGGAGTGTCAATTGGATATGCATGAGAACCCAGTTTTATTGTATAATCTCTATCAGTAATTATTCCAACTAATTTTTTATTTTCAATTACTACAACTGCTTCAAGATTACGTGTTTCCATTATTTTAGCTGCATCAGATGCCGTAGCAGTTGATTCTAAAGAAAGAGTCAATGGGCTCATTACATCCTTAATTTTTTTAGATTTTTGAAATGGATCAAACTGCATTCTTCAACTAAATTGAACAGGTATTTCAATGGATAAAGTAAATTTCAACTTTGAAAATCATGTTCATTAAAATCAGATCCTAATGAAACATTCAAAATTACAGTTGAATCAGTAGTTTGAAAATCTAATTCTTTATCAGGTAAGAAGCTTCGAAAAACCTGTTTTAGTAATTGTTCAGTGAATACAGACCATTTAGTACCCAAATCATGTTGAATAAGAAATGAATGAACATTTCCATTAACTCTATGATCAGAGTTCATTCCAGAAGCTCTCATGTAATCTTCAAGTGTTTCAATACATCGCTTTAGATCATATCCACCTTTGATGAACATTACAGTATCTTTAATGGTAGGAAAAATTAAATTAATTATTTCATCTATATCTTGCCCATCCAAATCCTCACCTAATGATTGTAAAATTCCTATAGGAACAGGGATTAACCCAATTTTTTGGGAAAATCTATCCCATTGAACATATTTTTCTAAAATCTGTTTAACTAAAACATTTTGAGATATGCCTTTTTGACTTGCTTCGGTTTCTAATTCTGAAATTAATTTTTCAGATAATCTATAAGTAATACTTCTAGTGGGATCTTTTCTAGTTACGTGTGATTGTCTTTTTCCAGAATCCATATTATCGGTCATTATAATATGGTCCTGTCGGATATTAATTGATGTCTTCTTGTTTTGTGTTATTTAAAACACATTCAATTGTAGTTGCTTCCAAATTACAATGAATTGCAATATCTTTGATTTTACTCATGTATAGAAAATATTTTTTTCCATCTCTGTTAATTGAACCTGAAATTGCCAATAACTTCCCATCATAAAGTCTCTGAAGTTTTCGATAAACAGTACTTAGAGGAATATTTTCCTCATCAGATATCATCATGGCAGATTTTGGTTTGTCAACAGTATTTTTTAAAATCTGTTTGCAATATTTATCAGCAATACTTTCTAAAATTATTTGTTTTTTTGCATCATCACTAATTTCTTGTTTTTGGATCAATTCTTGCATGTAAAATTTTTGTAAAAATTAGTTATAATACTGATGTTTGCAGTGCCATGCAATGTACTCAAATTGGTTATATTTCAAATCATTAATGATTCAATATCAATGAATAATTCAATTTTAAAAATTGCGATAATCACACTGTCCATAGTCACATTAATTTCATTTTCAACAGATTTTGCAAATGCAGAAAATGTGCCTAATTGGATAAAAAATAATGCATTATGGTACGGTCAAGGTGAAATTACAGAAACAGAATTTCTAAATTCAATTAAATTTTTAATTGAAAATGATATTTTAGTATTAAATAAAGAGGACACAATAAAAAGAAATCAACTAGCACAAATCATAATTCCTAATGGAAATTATGTTGTTTCAGGTGGAGCTGTTTACTTGCCACTAAATCTAGAAATAAATCCAATGACTACAGTTCAATGGATTAATGATGATGTAGTGCAACATACAGTACAAAGTCAAGATAAATTTGGAAAGATTATTGGGTTATTCAATAGTATTCCATTAAACACAGGTGAAACGTTTGAATTTAAATTTACAGAAGAAGGGGTATACAATTACTATTGTTCATTACATCCATGGAGAGTAGGCCTAGTAACTGTAAGATAATTCAATATCAAAAATGACAATTAACTCATCCACTTAAGTAATAAAATTTAATTAAAATTTTGAGGATGACTTTTTTGAAATTAGATTTGTTCAGGTCTGCCTAGAATTCAGTCATCCTCTAAAACTTAATTCCGTAAAGTCTTTTTGCGACTAATTCATTCCAGTAGCTTTTCTTGATACAAAATAAGAATTTTGAAGATGCATCAAAACAGACACATGTTTGAATAATCTTCCAGATTAAGTCTTCGAGAGTTTCTTTTTTTAGTGAGATATTTAATTAATTTACATGGTTGATCCAGATCAAAATTCTAACAAATATGAAACAATATCCATCGAGTCAAAAATTAGAGAAGGGGTTTTTCACAAAGTAGTCAAAAACATAAAAAGTGGAAAAGCTGTTTCATGTTCTTGCAAATGTTGGAGTAAGGGAAACAAACCATGTTACGGGATGAAAACCGTTGGATACGAAGAATAATTTTTATGCTCAAATTACATTACCAGTTAGCGTAGATGTGGTCTCAAATGATTACCAATATGAGATATGTTATGTTAATTTGTGCATAAAATTAACGATTATCAATCAAGGTTTCTAATGATAATCCAAAATATTCACTATTTGATCCATTCAATGATTTCATTAAATTAATTTTTAATGATCTTAATTCTTTTTGAGTTTTCATAATTACACAATAACAATACTGAAGATAATCTTGTCTTTTCAATTCATGTAAACCATTAGCTCGTAATTGATTAAGAATTATTAAAAAATCCTTTTATGAGAAAAAAAAATTAAGGCAAGAGAGATGAAATTCTGTCCCACCTGTGAAACAAAACTTTCAAAAAACTTGAAAGACCTAGCAGGACCAGGAATTTGTCCAAAATGTAATCCAGAAAAAATCACTCCCAGAAAACCAACCTATGGGGTAAATTATTCAGGAAGAACAAAACAATGCTCAAAGGGTTGTGGTTCAGAGATTTATTGGGATGAAGAATTCAAATCAGATAGCGGTAAATTCATTCCGCTAGATGCTAGAACAGATGAACCGCATAATTGTAATGGTCCAGAAAGTTCAGAACCATATTTCCCTGATGAAATAAGAAATATTACAAAGAAAATAATACCTAAAAAAATTACAACAGAATTAAAAATTACATTATCAGATAACATATTATTTGATATTAACAAAATACCAAAATTAGAAATTAGTAATGATAAGATAATACATGATTTAGTAGAAGGACATAGAAATCAAACATTAGCAATTGTGCATTATGAAAAATTAATTTCATTAGAACCAGAAAAAATACCCGTAGAAAGTCTAGACGACATATTATCACAAAACATTATTGAAGGATTAAAAAAATATGGGTTTTCAGGATTCCTTCCATTCCAAGAAGAGTCAATTCGTTCAATATTACAAGGGAATAATTCCATCATATCGGCACCAACAGGCTCAGGGAAAACAGAAGCATTCATCATACCAATTTTACAAAAAATATCAGAAAAGCCAACTGAGGGAGTTTTTGTATTACTAGTGTATCCATTAAATGCATTAATTGATGATCAAGTATCAAAAATTACTGAATTAATTCAAAAATGTCAATTAGATGAGAAAATTTCTACATATTCAATTCACGGAGGACAAAGTTCTCAATACAAGGATAAAATAATTACAGAATCACACAAAAAAACAATTATTCTTGCAACAAATTTTGATTTTATCAATTATCATTTAATTTTGCAGGATAAAAAATGGAATCAATTATTTAAAAATGCAAAAATAATTGTAATGGATGAAGCACATTCCTATACAAGTTTTCATGGATCCAATGTGTATCATGTACTAAAAAGAATGAAAAACCACATGAAAGAATTTCAAATAATAGGATCATCTGCAACATTAGATAATTCAAAAGAATTTTTTTCAAACATGTTTGATCTACCTGTAAATTCATTTTCATATATCAAAAGTAAATTTAAAAGAAAACAAAATATGCATCAATTTTTTATTATGCCACGAAAATTTGGTCAAAGAACCACAATGGAAATGATTTCATCAATTTGTCATAAGAAGAATTCAAAACAATTAGTGTTTAGTAATACTCACAATGATGCAGAGTTTTTAGCATCAAATGTAGAATCCATGAATGAGGAGATAAGAATCCAAATTCATCGAGGAGGATTAGATCAAAAAGATAGAAAGTTGTATGAATCACAAATGAAAGAAGGAGAATTAGACATCATATCATGTACACCTACACTAGAATTAGGAATTGATATCGGTAATGTGGATGTAGTAATTTCTGCATTCAAAAATGAATATGATTCATTTGTTCAAAGAATTGGGCGTGCAGGAAGGAAAGGACAAAAATCATATGCGATTTGTGTGTTTGATCCAGAGGATGCTACATGTCACTATTTTGCAAGAAATATTCCAGAATATCTTAATCAAAACCATCATGTTGAAATCAATAAAGATAATTCCATAATTTCAGAAAAACATACAGTTGCAATTGGAATGGAGAAGCATGCAGCAATTGAATCAGATAAATCAAAATTCTTTGAATTTGCAAATAGTGTTAATCTTAGAGGAGCATCAGGAGAAATAACAATTTTTCATAATTCCAAAAAAATTGGAACTAGAGACATACCTGCTGGGTATTACCAACTTCATCAAAATGGAATATATCATTTTAACAAAAAAAATTATCAAGTAGAGTCAATAATTAAAACTCAAAATGGAGCAAATGCATATTTAAAAAAATCTGATGAAATACAAAAAAGAACAATTCCAATTGTTAAAACATCACTAACACAGGTATCTGAAAAAAAATCAATTAAAAAAGAAATTGACTCTACAACAACAAAAATTACTTTACGTTATGGACTGATTGATATGAATCGAACCATTACCGGATATTTAAAAGGAAATTATAACGATTCAGCAGATAAATTTGAAACAATTAATGGAGATTCAATATCTACTTGGAATAATTTTAATTGGAATTCAAAGCATTATTGTACAAGTATTTTTATTCCATCTGAATTTGGAACAAAAATAAAATCAGATGTAAAAAATTCAATTGTAACAGATTCAAAAATTCATACAATTACTCATGTTTTAGTTAATGCAAGCAAAATTTTAACAAAATCAGAATCAAATGATATTGATGCGTATTATGAAGATGGGGTAATCCATTTGTTTGATAACACGTCAGATGGGTATAATGGATGCAGTAAAATGATTTATGAAAATTTTGAAAAAATTATGGATACATGTTTTGATTTAGTTAATGAATGTGATTGTCCTGTTGATCCAAAACAAAAGAAAGCAGTGTCAGAAGGGGAAGAATGGGGAGGATGTCCAAAATGTACGTTTACAACTAATTACTGCCAAACAAAAAATAAGAAATTATCAAAAAATGAAGCTCTGGAATTTTTTTCTATTTTTAAAAGGGAAATAAAATGACATTATTAGAAAATGCAGAATTATTTGCAAAGTTAAAACATGCAGGTAAATTAAAAAAAAGTGGTACAACATATTCAAATCATTTAGAAAATGTAGTGAGTAGGCTCAAAAGTTTAGGGGTTATTGATGAAGAAGTCCTTTGTGCAGCATGGTTACAAGATATTTTAGAAGATACAGAAACAAAATTTGATGAATTATTTGAAAAGTTTGGAAGGAGAATAGCAGTGTTAACATTATCATTGACAAAAACCAAATTTGTCATTGATACGGATGATGATTCAACATTATCATTAACAAAAAAAAGAGCAATACCAGAAAAACAAAGAAAGAAAGAGTATGCAGTAAAAATTAAAGAATCAGATACAGATGCAAAATTAATTAAATTATGTGATATTTCTGCAAATTTAGGAGATTTAAAAAATCAAAAAATTTCTAAAACTAAGAAAAAACGTATTCTTAAAAAATTTAGATATTATATTTCAATTATTGAAAAAGATCTAACTGAAGATACAAAATACCCAAAAGCAATTAATTTATTGGAAACAATAAATCAAAATATAAAAATTCAAACTCAAAGTATGATTAAAATTAAAAAAATAGAATAAAGTATGATAGGCACACAAGTGTCAAGAAAAATTAATTTCCAGTAGACAAAAATTAGAATTAAATAGTATAGAATTATGAAATAATTATGAATTTAAAGAAAAGTCTTGCAAAGTTTTGCATAATGAAAAAAGTGCGCGATAAAGCAAACGAAACAGATGATGAATAATTTATTTTCCTGATATTACTAACAACCTAATGGAATATTTGCATTTTTACATAGGGTGTTATAGATTCCAAATCCAAAAATTATGGATGCAAATATTGACAATGGGATTAATATGAAAAAATTTGTTTTACGTCCCATGAAAAATCAAAATAAACAGGAGTATAAAGTTGTGACAGTTTTAATCAACGATAATAATTAGAAGACCTTTTGTTTTGGGATTTTGTAACTTAGACACCATTTCTCTAGGCACTAGATTAGAAGCTTTATCACATTTAACAGATATTGTTCTAGGACATGTAAAGTCACTTTTTCTCAATACAATATCTTCATCATGTGTTAAAGTTAAATCTGAATGACCCATTCCTTCCAAAACAAATTCATCATCATCAACTTTAATTAAAAAACGAACATGAGTTTTAGAATCTCTTAATTTATTTTTTAATTCTTCAGGTAAAGCAGCACAAGATGAATTAGCACTAACACCAATTATACAGTCACCTCTAGTAGTTAAATGAGATTCTTTTGTAATCTCTATTGTTTTTTTATGATTTGATCTAATATTCTCATGACCAAAAAATTCAATTTCGTATCTCACGGCAAATCTAATAGGCTAGACTTAAATTAATCCTTCACGGCATTTTGATTAAATGCTTCCTGCACAACAAGGTTACGATCGAGCAATCACTGTATTTTCGCCTGACGGTAGATTATACCAAGTAGAGTATGCAATTGAAACAGTAAGAAGAGGAACAATTGCAGTAGGAGTAAAATGTAAAGACGGAATTGTTATAGCAGTAGAAGAAAAACCTAGAAAATTACAAATTTCTGAAACAGCACAAAAAATATTTCAAATTGATGATCATGTAGGAGTTGCAGCAGCAGGATATATTCCAGATGCAAGAAGTCAAGTAGACAATGCTAGATTCTTTTCTCAAAGTAACAAAATGATTTATGATGAGTCAGTAGAAGTAGAAACAATTGCAAAACATTTAGCTGATCAATGTCAACAATATACACAATATGCAGGAGTTAGACCATATGGTGTAGCTTTGATTTTAGGCGGAGTGGTAAATAATCAACCTCAATTATATTTAACAGATCCTAGTGGAACTTACATTTCATATGATGCAATAGCAATTGGTTCAGGTTCAGATAGTGTGACAGACTTTTTAGAAAAAACATACAAAGATGAACTAACATTAGATGAAGCATCAACATTAGCAGCTGCAGGAATCTACCTATCAAGTGAAGACAAAGAAGGAACAGGTCATATCAGAATGGCACACATTAAAACAGAAAGCGGTTTGTATGAATTAGTTTCAGATGAACAAATTGTAAGTTATGCAAATACTGCAAAAGAAAAATATCCACACGACAAAAACTAATTAATTATTATAACTTGTGAGATTAAATTACATTGAAAATATCTGTTGCAATTCCCACATCTTCACTACAAGACGAATCACTAAAAATAGATAAAACACGAAAGATTTCAGTTTTAGCTAGAGCATGTGCAATTTTTCAAATAGATACAATCTATGTTTATCAAGAAGGTAATAACGGCTCAGATGGTAGTTTCATATCTATGATTTTAAAATATTTAGAAACACCACAATTTCTTAGAAGAAGATTATTTCAAAAAGTGAATGATCTTAAATTTGCAGGAGTATTGCAACCACTAAAAATTCCAAGCCACATTACACCAACAAATGCAAAAAAAATAGTTGCAGGAGACATAAGAGAAGGAGTGGTAGTAACAGTGAAGGGTAAAAAATTTGTAGATGTTGGAATCAATCAGTTAATTCAGTTTTATGGAAAAACATCAACAGGTAAAAGAATAACAATTCAATTCAAAGAAGGATATCCAAGATTATCAGTTAAAGAAATTGAAAAACCGGAATCAAAATCGTATTGGGGCTATAACGTAAAAGAAAGATCAAACTTATTTTCATTATTATCAGAGTGGAAGGGAAACATCATCATAACATCTAGAAAAGGTAAATCAATTACAAAAGAAAATTTAGAAAAATATACAAAATCAGATGAATCATTGTTAGTTGTTTTTGGTTCACCTGAAAAAGGAGTTCATGAAATTATTGGTGGAAGAATGAATAAAGTACAAAATTCAAAATCTCTAAATTTTTTCCCAAACCAGGCCACTGAGACAGTACGTCTAGAAGAAGCATTACTAGGTACATTAGCAATAATTAATGCTCAAAAAAATTCATAATATTGGCTGAAAGAAAAAATTTTCTACTATTTGCAATAGGGATAGGAATTATGGGAGTAGTAATTGGCTCCATAACTATTTGGAATATGATTTCAGATGTACTAAAATAAAAATAATATAGTAAACATGGTTAACCATAATATTTTACACGGTTAACGATAACTAACAGGGTTTAATAGAGGGAATTCGAGATTCGATTTAACAATGGGAGCTCGAAAACGACATTCACCAAGAAGAGGTAGTTTAGCATACTCACGAAGAGTACGTGCAAAAACTATGGAAGCAAGAATTAGAGCTTGGCCAAGTAGATCAGCAACAGAAGAACCTAAAATTTTAGCTCATTGTGGTTTCAAAGCAGGATGTGTTCAAATCGTAAGTATTGATGATCGTGAAAAAGTTCCTAATGCAGGAAAACAATTAGTCAGTTTAGGAACTGTGTTAGTTACACCACCAGTATTGATTTTAGGAGTTAGAGGATATTCAAAAGATTATGATGGATTGCATGCAGAATTTGATGTGTATGCAGAAGACATTCCAAAATATATTTCAAAAGAGATGACATTTAAAAATAAAGAAGGAGCATTAGAAAATGCAGAAAAAGGATTAAAGAAAATTAAAGAGATTTTTGCAATTGTTGCAGTATCACCAAGGGCAGCAGGACTTGAAATGAAAAAACCATATATTTTTGAAGCAATGGTAAGTGGAGGAGATATTCAAAAACAATTTGAACATGTTAAAGAATCATTAGGAAAAGAAATTAAAATTGATCAAATTTTTGAAACTGGTGCAACTGTAGATGTTGCAGCAATTACAAAAGGTCATGGATGGCAAGGTGTAATGAGAAGATGGAATGTAAAAAAGAAACAACACAAATCTAGAAAAACAGTAAGAGAAGTTGGTTCACTAGGTCCTATTTCACCACAAAGTATCATGTATACAGTTCCAAGAGCAGGTCAAACAGGTTTCCATCAAAGAGTAGAATACGACAAAAGAATTATGGTAATGGGTAATGCAGACAATGATAAATTAAAAATTAATCCAGATGGAGGATACAAACACTTTGGTTTAGTTAAAGGTGATTTCATTATTTTGAAAGGATCAGTTCCAGGAACATATAGAAGATTAATTAAAATGAGAAGTCAAATTAGAAACGCACCACCTAAAGTAAACAAACCAAATATTTTGGAGGTAGTTATCTGATGAAAGTTACAACTTATACAACTACAGGAACAAAAGATGGAGAAATAGAATTGCCAGTAATATTCTCAACTCCATTTAGAAGAGAATTAATTCATAAAGCATGTACTAACCTTACATCACATAAATTCCAACCACAAGGAAGACATCCAAGTGCAGGTCAAGATGTAGTTGCAGATTCTAATGATCCACCAACAGGTCAAGGTGTATCTCGTGTTGCCAGAGCTCAAGGTGGTGGTGGTGGACGACAAGGTCAAGGTGCAGAAGTTGCATCTACAAGAGGAGGAAGACAAGCACATCCACCAATTGTAGGAAAAGTAATTTACAAAAAATTAAACAAAAAAGAAAATAAACTCGCATTATGTTCAGCAATTGCTGCTACCGCATCAAAAGAACTGGTTGAATTAAGAGGACATAAGGTTGAAGGAATAGAATCATTCCCAATTATCGTTTCAGACGAAATTGAAGGAGTGTCAAAAGCAAGTGAAATTTCAAAAATATTAGATTCATTAAAACTAACACAAGATACAACAAGATTAGAGTCAAGAAAATCACGTTCAGGACAATCAAGACTTAGAGGTAGAAGCAAAAAAGTTGGAAAAAGTGTTTTATTTGTAACTAAAAATGGTTCAGAAATATCTAAAGCAATAGGAGCACTACCAGGAATAGAAGTCAAAAATGTAAAAGACTTGAGTGTTCTAGATTTAGCTCCAGGATCACATCCAATCAGATTAACAGTATATTCAAAATCAGCAATTGAAGAAATTGCAAAGATAAAATCAACACATCTAGAATTAATGGTGAAGACACAATGAATGTAGAACAAGCAATGAAAATTATTGTGAAACCATACATCACAGAAAAGACATTTGCCATGATAGAGAATGAAAATAAAATCTGTTTTATTGTAGAATTATCAGCAAAAAAACCAGAAATTGCAGAAGCAGTAACTACTCTTTACAAACAAAAAGCAATCAAAGTCAACACCGCAAGAACAATTTATGGTAAAAAAGCATTTGTACAATTTGAAAGTACTGAAAAAGCAAGAGATCTTGCAACAAAGATAGGAATGCTCTAATATGGACTACAAAACTCGAAGTACGTTAACAGTGGAGAAAAAAAATGGTTAAAGAATTTGAATATAGGGGACTATCTAAAGAAGATCTCGATAATACATCATTAGAAAAATTATTCTTATTATTTAATTCCAGACAAAGAAGATCCCTTACAAGAGGAATTACAGATGGAAAAAGAAAATTAATTGAAGAAATAAAATCAGCAAAAGCTGGAAAGTCAAAAAATCCAATCAAAACTCATCTTAGAGATTTGATTATTCTACCATACATGGTTGGTGTTACAGTAAATGTTTTCTCAGGAAAAGAATTTCGTCCAGTAAATATTACAACAGAAATGGTGGGCAGATATTTGGGAGAATATGTCATAACAAACAAGAAGGTTCAACACGGAGCACCAGGAGTAGGCGCATCAAGATCCAGCCTTTACGTACCACTAAAGTGATTATTATGGGTAGATTCGATTACGCTTTCCAAAATTATGATGCAACTAGACATGTTAGATCATCAGTAAGAGAGAAAGATATGTCACACAAACATGCACGTGAAGTTGCAGTTGCAATTAAAGGATTATCTATTGAAAAAGCAAGAGATTATCTACTTGCAGTAATTAGTCAGAAAAGAGTAGTTCCATTTAGAAGATACAAAAATCAAGTAGGTCACAAAGCAGATCCAGGAGTAATGTCAGGTCGATATCCACAAAAAACAGCAAAAGAATTCATTAAAGTATTAGATAATTTAGAATCAAATGCAGAATACAAAGGAATGGATTTAGATAGATTAAAAATTGTAAACGCAACAGTACACAAAGGTGTAGTTGTTAAAAGATTCACTCCAAGAGCAATGGGTAGAGCAACTGCAAAAAATAATGTATTAACACATGTCGAATTGGTGGCACAGGAGATTTAGAAATGTCAGCAGTGAAAAATGTTATCAAAGATAATTACAACATGATGTTGCTAAAAGATTATTTGAGAAAACAAATTAAAGATGCAGGATTTTCACATGCAGAAATATCAAAAACTCCAACAGGTACAAGAGTAGCATTACATGTTACAAGACCAGGAATCGTCATAGGTAGAAAAGGTTCAGGTATTAGAGAACTTACTGAAAGACTCGAAAAGGACTTTGGCTTAAAAAATCCACAAATCTCAGTTAACGAAATAGAGAAACCAGATTTATCACCAAGTGTAATGTGTAACAGAATGGCTTCTCATTTAGAAAGAGGAACAGCATTCAGAAGAGCTACTATGTGGACAATGAAACAAATTATGGAAAGTGGTGCAATGGGTGTTCAAATTACAATTTCAGGAAAACTTAGAGGTGACCGTTCTGCATTTGAGAAACATGTAGCAGGTATTTTACCAAGAGCAGGACACCATGCAGAAGTAATAGTAGATGAAGATATTGCACACGTAAAAACTGCAATGGGCCTAATTGGAATTAGAATTAGAATTGCAATTAAAGAAAAACTAATTCCAGAATTTGAATTAATTAAGGAAAAAGAAACCAAAAAGAAGAAAGTAGAAAAAGAAGCACCAGTTAAAAAAGTTGAAGAAGTTAAAGTTGAAGGAGATGTTAAAGTTGAAGTTGTTAAAGTTGAAGGAGATGCAAATAAAGCAAAATCAGAATCAGAACAAATTGCAATCGAAGCAGAAAAAATGAAAACAATTGAAACACTAGAAGAAGATGAGGCAAGTATGAAATGACCAAAATCAGTATGAAAACAATTAGAAATCTAAATGAAAAAGATCTTAGAAGTAAAATGTTAGACAATAGAACAGATTTGGCAAAACTTCGAGTAGATTCATCAAAAGGAACATTAAGAAAAGAGAGTGGTAAACTAAAACCAATACGTCACAATATTGCAAGAATGTTAACTAGATTAAATGAAATGGAGAAAGAGAAATGATTACTGTAGATACAATTTCAAGACATGAATTCATAGGTTTAGAGACAAAAATCATTAATTCATCTAATCCTCAAGTAATAGGATTAAATGGAACAATCATTAATGAAACAAAATCGATGTTTACATTAAATACAGAAAAAGGTACGAAAATGATTCCAAAACTAACAAACGATTGGGGATTTTCAATTAAAGGTAAAAACTTGATAGTAAAAGGTACAACAATTACTAAAAGACCATATGAAAGAATAGGAGCAAAAGCATGACTAAAAATATAGGAATCAAAGTAAACGAACCAAAAAAAGAATGTGACGACAAGAATTGTCCATTCCATGGAGGTTTATCAATAAGAGGAAAATTATTTGATGGTAAAGTTACAGGTGATAAAGCAAAACAGACCATTACATTGACAAAAGACGAACCAATCTACTTTAGTAAATTCAAAAGATATGCCAGAGGTAAAAGTACAATCCATGCACACGTACCAGGATGTATTGATGTAACATCTGGAGATCATGTGTTAACTGCAGAATGTAGACCAATTTCAAAATCAGTTTCATATGTAGTAATTGAGGTAAAAGCATAATGGCAAAACAAGCAGGAAAAGGAGTAGAAGAATTCCGACCATACGTAACAAGATCAATACCTGTAGGAGCCAACATAGTATGTGCAGATAATTCAGGTGCAAAAATTTTAGAAGTAATTAACGTTCCAAGAATCAAAACAAGAGCATCAAGACTAGCAGCAGGTGGTGTTGGAGACTTTTGTAATGTTGTAGTAAAGAAAGGACCAGCAGAGTTAAGAAAACAAGTGTATGGTGCAGTTATTGTTAGACAAAAATATGCAGTTCGTAGATTAAATGGAGTCAGAGTTTGTTTTGAAGATAATGCAGCAGTTTTAATCACACCAGAAGGTGAAACTAAAGGAACAGACATCAAAGGTCCAGTTGCAGCAGAAGCTTCAGAAAAATGGCCAAGAGTAGCTAACTTGGCATCAACGGTGATATGATAAAATGGTAAAACCAACTAAAATGCGTAATCGAATGCTTTTCCAAGCAACTCTTCAAACTAGAAGTAAACAAATGGGAAGTGCATTATCAAAAGACTTGCAAAAAAAATACGGTAAAAAAAGTGCAAGAGTAGTAGAAGGTGATAGTGTAACAATTCTAAGAGGAGAATTCAAAGGAGTTGACGGTAAAATTTCAAATATATCCACTCAAAAATCAAGTGTTGCAATTGACGGTGTAAAGAAAGAAAAAACCAAAGGAGACAAATTTGACGTCTATATCCATACATCCAATTTAGTAATAACTTCACTTAACAGTAATGACAAATGGAGAATGGCAAAATTAGAAGGCAAAGATCCAAGAAAACAACCAAAAGAAACAACCACTAAAGAAAACAAAACAGAACCAAAGGTAGAAAAAGAAGTTGAAAAAAAGGAAAATGAGAAATAATGGTAAGTATTGCAGGAAGTAAAAAACTCAAACGACAAATGGCACCACAGTTTTGGGGCATTACTAGAAAAGATAAACGATTTGTAATTACAACAAAACCAGGTCCACACAAAAAGAATTTTGCAATACCAACAGCAGTATTCCTAAGAGACACATTAAAGATAGTTACAAGTCTAAGGGAAGCTAAAGCATCAATCTATTCAGGTAAAGTCAAAATTGATGGAGTTGTTAGAAAATCACTTCATCATGCAATTGGATTGATGGACGTAGTAGAATTAGAAAATGTTTCAGATGTTTATCGCTTAGTTCCAACTGAAGGAAAAATTCTCAAACCAATTAAAATTAATGAATCTGAAAAATCTAAGAAACTTGTAAGAGTTGTAACTAAAACATCAATTAACAAAGGAATAATTCAAACAGGATTTCATGATGGACGTTCAACACTTGCAGAAGTTAAAGCTAAAGTAGGAGATACATGTGTAATGCAAATTCCTGATCAGAAAATTTTAGACATCATCAAATTAGAAGCAGGATGTCAAGGATTAGTAACAAGAGGAATCAATGCAGGACAAATAGGTAAAGTTGAAAGTGTAGAAGAAGGAACATTCATCCTTCCAAAAAGAGTTATTCTAATTTTAGGTGATAAAAAAATCGAAATTCCGGCAGACATCATCATGCCAATAGGTAAAGAGGAGC
>Ga0233434_1000394_pt1 | contig 50743 bp, 36 predicted proteins | sample SI_122_August201_4_FD_182738 | JGI IMG/M metagenome (GOLD analysis project Ga0233434, IMG submission 182738) | Seawater microbial communities from Saanich Inlet, British Columbia, Canada - SI_122_August2016_120_MG | ecosystem: Environmental > Aquatic > Marine > Inlet | place: Canada: British...
GCATAAGCGGCGGAAATTCCCGTAGCATATTTATAAACATAGAAACTGAAATAAAAATGCGGGATGCGAAAACATTCCAGGGGCAGGCAGTCGTCCAGAACTACCTCAGGACCAAAATAGCGTTCCAGAAGACCACTATAAATCTTTTTGAAAGATTCCAGCGTCAGGGGCTCACTACCTTCAGCCGCCTTATACACCTGATGCTCGAATTCTGCAAACATAGTCTGCCGATATAGTGTACCCCGGAAATTATCGATTTCCCTGCAAACGAGATAAATTCGCATATCTGGGTCAATATCCTGGCCCAGAAAATGCCGGGTTAAAAGGGCTTCGTTAAAGGTGGAAGCCACCTCAGCTACAAAAATTGTGTAATCGGAATAGAGATAGTCCTGATTTTTTCTGGAATACAACGAATGCATCGAATGCCCTGCTTCATGGGCAAGGGTGTACACGCTGTTGATATTGTCTTCCCGATAGTTCATGAGAATGAACGGGTTCGAATCGTAGCATCCGGATGAATAAGCTCCGCTCCGTTTGCCCTTGTTTTCATACCGGTCTGTCCAGCGATCGACCGTCAATCCGCGTGTCACTTGTTCGACATACTCCTCACCCAACGGACTCAAGGCCGTTCGAATCTCCTGCACAGCCTGCTCGAAAGACATATGCCACTTAATGCCCCCAACCAGCGGAACACTGCAGTCATAGGTATGCAGTTCATCCAGTTTTAGCAGGCGCTTTCTCAAATCGAAATATTTATAGAGCGGACCCAGGTTCTCATGTACCGACTCAATCAGGTTGTCATAAACCTCCACGGGAATATTTTCTGAAAACAACGCCTTGGCCCGGTAACTGGGAAAGTTTTTGGCCCGCGAATAAAACAAGTCCTTTTTAATGCTCCCGGCAAGCAAAGTTGAATAAGTATACTGATGCGATTCATAAGCCTTGTAGTAAGTATGAAAAGCGTCCTGCCTGACCCGGCGGTCATAATTCTGCAGAAGGCTCTGGAAATTCCCATGAGTGAGGGAAATTGTTTCACCGTCTTCACCCTCAATTGTTCCCAGTTGCAAGTCGGCATTATCGAGCATATCAAATGCATTCTGCATGGTCCGTCCCATTTCCCCGGAAGCGGCCAGAAGTGCCTCCTCCTTTTCAGAGAGGGTATGCTCCCGGTAACGCAAAATCTGCTCCAGGTGGAACCGGTAAAACTCCAGCTCCTTTTCGGCCAAAAACCCACGCATCCTGTCCTCTGGAATGGACATGATTTCTGAGAGTATAAAACTGGAAGCCTTGCTCGCTTCATTAACCAGCATCATGACCTTTTCATAATTTCCCTGGTAAAGGCTGTTGGTCTTGTCCTCATCATTTTTGAGATGCGCGAACGTGTGAAGCTTTTCCAACTGGCGCGAAAAGTTCATATCAAACTCCAGGCATGCCTTGAGCTTAGACGCAGACTCCGCCAACGTGCCAACAAAGGAAGCGTATATTTTTATCTCCGCTTCCAATGCGGTCAACTCCGTGTTCCAGTCCACATCAGATGAATACAGTCCTGCCAAGTCCCATTGGGACTCTACAGAAACTTCATCTCGTACCAGGGTTCCTGTTTTGGCATCCATATTCAGGATAGGGCGGGAAACATGAACTTCCCAAAGGTGATTAACATTCTTTACCGGATTGCCTGTTCTATCGTTTGCAAATGAGTTTCAAGTTTGGCCTGTTTTTCAGAAAGGGTGGTTTTCCTTTTCTCGTCTTTCTCGATGACTTCGGCAGGCGCCTTTTTCACAAAATTCGGGTTGGAGAGTTTCTTATCTAAAAATATGAGGTCTTTTTCAATTTTTTTCAACTCTTTTTCGATGCGGCTCTTTTCTTCCCCAAAATCCATCATGCCTGCAAGCGGAATAATCAGGTCCATTTCTCCCAATACCGAAGATGCTGAGACCTCAGGTTTCTCGATATCGGGGCCTATGGTTATTTGATCCACTCGGGCCAATTCGCGGATAAAATCGGCGTGTTCACTCAGAGTGGCTTCCAGATCGGCATGACTGGTTTTGATTAACACGTTTAATTTCAAGCCCGGATTCAGGTTCATCTCGCCGCGGATGGTGCGCACACCGGTGATGACTTCCATCACCTTTCCCATGGTCTCTTCTACTTTGGCATCGCTTTTATCAGCTCTGAATTCGGGAAAACCGCTGACCATGATACTCTCTTCGGTTTTGGGCAATTTCTGCCAAATCTCTTCCGTAATAAACGGCATGAACGGATGCAGCAGTTTCAGAGACGCCTCCAACACATGCAGAAGGACATTTTGCGCGACCTTTTTTTCAGGGCCCTCGACTATTAAACGGGATTTTACAAGCTCGATATACCAATCACAGTATTCGTTCCAGATGAACTTATAAACCGTCATGGCGGCATCGTTGAACTTGAAATCTTCCAGAGCCTGATTGACTTCCCGCGTGGTGTTGTTCAGTCGGCTCAGGATCCACTTATCGGCGATAGACCGGTTCACCTGCTCATCCAGTTTGCAAGTTCCCTCATAACCTTCCAGATTCATGAACACAAACCTGGAAGCGTTCCAGAGTTTGTTGCAGAAGTTTCGGTAACCATCAATACGGTCCTCATCCAATTTAATATCCCGACCCTGAGCGGCAAAAGCCGCCAGCGTAAACCGCAACGCATCGGTGCCGTATTGTTCCATGACTGCCAGCGGGTCGATCACGTTGCCTTTGGTCTTGCTCATTTTCTGCCCTTCCGCATCACGGATCAGAGCATGAATATAAACATGGCGAAAAGGCACATCATCCATGAACTTGATTCCCATCATGATCATGCGCGCCACCCAGAAAAACAGGATGTCAAAGCCGGTACAAAGAACCGATGTGGGATAAAACTTTTTCAGGGTTTCTGTTTTTTCCGGCCAGCCCAAAGTGGAAAACGGCCAGAGCGCGGAACTGAACCAGGTGTCCAGCACATCGGTCTCCTGTTCCAGGTCCGTTGAAGAACAGGCGGAACATTTTTCGGGAGTTTCTCTGGCAACCTGAATTTCGTCACAGGCTTTGCAGGTCCATGCAGGGATTTGGTGCCCCCACCAGATTTGCCGGGAAATGCACCAGTCACGAATATTTTCCATCCACTCAAAATATGTGTTCTCCCAGAATTTCGGGACAATTTTAATAGAACCGTTTCTCACCGCTTCCATCGCCGGTTCCGCCAAAGGCCTGGCTTTGACAAACCATTGTTTGGACAAATAGGGCTCAACCACCGTTTTGCACCGATAACAATGACCAACCGAATGGTTGAGGTCTTCTATTTTCAACAGGACTTCTGCGTCTTTTAAATCCTGCACCAGTTTCTTTCGGCACTCAAAGCGGTCCAATCCTTCATAAGCCTGACCGGCCTCGGAGTTCATAGTGCCATCGGGAGCCATCACGTTAACCGAAGGGAGATTGTGCCGCCGTCCGATTTCAAAATCGTTGGGATCATGTGCAGGAGTTACCTTGAGAGCCCCGGTACCAAAAGAGGTATCGACATATCCGTCTTCAATGAGTGGCACCTCTCTGTTTACTATGGGCAGAATCAACGTCTTGCCCTTGAATTTCATATAACGCTCATCCTTCGGGTTGACCGCTACAGCCGTATCCCCCAGCATGGTTTCCGGCCGGGTGGTGGCAATGGTGAGAAAACCATCGCCCTCTTTAAAAGCGTATTTCAAATGATAAAGGTGGCCCTGCATATCCTGATATTCCACCTCCAGGTCAGAAAGTGCCGTGTGGCAACGGGGACACCAGTTGATGATATAGTCGCCTTTGTAAATCAACCCCTCTTCATAGAGCGTGACAAACACCTCGCGAACCGCCTTGGACAAACCCTCATCCATGGTAAAGCGATCCCGCTGCCAATCCAGTGAACTGCCCAGTTTTTTCAACTGTTCCGTGATGGTTCCGCCAGATTCGTCACGCCACTGCCACACCCGTTCCACAAACGCGTCACGGCCCAGCGCCTGCCGGTCAGTTCCTTCTGCATGCAATTGACGCTCGACCACATTCTGAGTAGCAATTCCGGCATGGTCTGTGCCCGGTTGCCACAAGGCGTTGAACCCTTGCATACGTTTCCAGCGAGTCAGAATATCCTGCAGGGTATTGTTGAAGGCATGACCAATATGCAGACGCCCTGTAATATTGGGAGGCGGTATAACAATGGAAAAAGGGGGCTTATCAAGCGTCTCATCGGCATGAAAATAGTTTTTTTCCTGCCAGAATTTTCCCCAGCGTTTTTCAACTTCTTCCGGTTCGTAATGTTTATCCAGTTGAATCATTCGGTGGCACTACTCCTTAAAATGCAAAAACAATCTCCCTGTCCGCTTTACCTGAAACGCACAAGGTAGGCTTCTCACCAAACCGCTATATTTTTTGAGGGTAGATCGTAAATGGGGTGGCTAATACATGTCCTGCTTTTTAATTTTTTCTATCTCCTCGCGAATCACCCTGCGAGCAATTTCCGGAGTGATCTCTCTCACCACTTCACGGACGGTTTTTAAAATCGCCTCGGACAATCCGGAAACCTCTTTTTCCAGAGAAGACCCTAATGACCTTTGCAGTAACTGCCTGACCTCATCTGCAATCGCCTGGGTAAATGGGCTCCCGGTCTCATGACCCCAGTTCTCCGAACTCAAATCGTAGTGTAGAGAATTCACATCCTGATTCTGATCGGCAAACCCGGAAATAGCATCCAGGTTTTCTTTTATATCTTCCGGAGTTGCAGGGCGTTTGCCCACCTCAGAAAACGCGCCTGGAGCAATGCGCTCCAAAAGGTCTTCCGGTTCTGGGACAATCCCTCCCAGCGATGACAACTCAGCGGGATGCGCCTGCCTCTCATGATGAGCAGGGCCCCCACCCTTTACAATCTCCTTGAAAGTGGAATCCAACTCATCCAGATTGTCCAGTTTTCGTGGGCGAATCTCGGCAAAAATCTCCGGCTCCTCAGTAAAAGCCAAAGCTTCATTTCGCGACCTCTCCGAACCAAACTCCTCCTCTTCGAAGGGAAATGCCTCCACCTCAAGGGAATCAGGAGACTGCACAGACTCCTTAAGCTCTTCCACACCACGGATCATTTGATCCATAATGTCATCATCGTTACCGGTCAATTCTGCTTCAGGCTCAAGACCCGCGTCCTCCAGAGGTTCGGGAGCTTCGGAAAGCTCCATGGGCTCTACCAACTCTTCACCCGCCAACCCAACAGTTTCATCATCCACTGCAAGCGGTTGAACTTCCTCCAAAACCTCGTCTTCTGCGGACAACTCCACAGGCTCAGGAGGTTCAGGAGACTCGGGAGATCCCATGGGTCTTATGTTTGCCATGAGTTCCATTGACTCTTCATCCGTCAATTCGATAGCTTTGTCTTCCGCATCGGAAAACCCTTCCGTTGACTCTTCATCCGCCAATTCGATAGCTTCGTCTTCCGCACCGGAAAGCCCTTCCGTTGAAAGTTCTTCCACCGATTGCAACAACTCTTCCAGACTGGGTTCCTCATCGGGTCCCGATGCATTCTGGTCGCCTTCCGTTTCTACCAAATCGACTGCCGCAAGCGGAACAGCCTCTTCACCGGAAGTTTCCAACAAGCTTTTGATCATGGCAACAATATCGTCTGACTTGAATGGTTTTGAGATATGGTTGTCCGCACCACAATTTTGGTAGCGCTGTTCATCAAACTCCTCAAAATCGCTGGCAAGAAGCAGAACCTTGATCGCACTCGTTTCCGGGGATTCCTTAATTTTCGCGCTCAACTCAAAACCATCCAGACCCGGCATGTCCACATCAGCCAAAACCACATCAGGCTTAAATTGTGAAATTCGGTCAAAGGCTTCCTGACCATCGCCAATTCCTTCAACCTCCGCGTCCTCGGTTTCAAAAGCCATGGACACAATTTTTTGGATGGTAATGCTATCGTCAGCAACCAAAAGTCTAAATGTCATGAATCAATCCTTCGGGATTTTGAAAAGAACTTCTGAAAGACACTGCTAGCCGCAGGGGCAACTGGGCAAAAGCTTGATTGTGCCAAGACAACTCTTTGCTCGCCACCCTCTAGCGAGGGAAGCAGATAGCAATGACTCTTTCAGCCGAGATAAACCTTTGCTAGCTAAAGAGAGTTATTGCTCATTGGCCCCACGCTTAGTGAGAGTGGGGAAAATCATTCAATCTCAACCAGTTAAGTATAGCATAAACTGTCGAGTCGCAAAAAAAATTAGCCACAAAACCTCATTTAAACCTTAAAATCATCGATAAGTTTTAGATAGAGTGTATCCCGACTCTATGCTTTAATATGAGTGGTAACATTTTAAGGATCAGATAGTTGGAGGTTTCCAGGTTTTGATTCGCTTGCAATGGATTTCCCATTCCATAAAAAAATTTATACTGGGGTGCTGTGGCAGATTGGTTTTGCTCGGTGCCCTCGTGGTCATCTTTCCCACCAGCGCATTCGCCCTTTATGTTCAAATTGATGGCGTTGCCGATATCAAAACAAACTTCAGCGAGGGCTGTTCATCCATCAAGGACCTTGCCAGCCAGGCAGAGCGTCAGAAAATAGATGTGGTCCTGTTCGCGGACTATGCCCGGAATTCTATGGAATTCGGGATCAAACCTTTTGAAAGAATTTTCAAAAACAGCATCCCCGGGCCTTCAGTACTTGACCGGGGAGTGGGCGGATATTTATCCGAAATCGCGGAAAATAACCGTCAGTTTGAACGCACCTTATTGATCCCCGGTGTGGAAACCATTCCTTTTTATTTCTGGAGCGGAAGCAACTACGACAAAAACCTCACCGCCCACAATTGGGATAAACATTTGCTGGTTTTTGGAATGGAGTCCGCTCAGGATTTTGAACAATTGCCCCTGCCCAACAGCAATTTTTCAAAAAAATATACCGAGGAGTTTCTCAACGATTTCATAATCATTGGCTTCATTTTCATGGTGATGGTCGGGGCCGTCTACAAAGGTTATTTCCGGAAAATCACCGTACCCCTTATGTTGCTCTTTGCCTTGCTGACCCTGAACAACCACCCGTTTCAAAGTTCACCTTTCGATCCTTATCATGGGGACCGGGGCATGAAGCCTTACCAAAATTTAATAGATTTTGCCGCCTCCAAAGGTGCATTGGTTTTCTGGAACCATATGGAAATCGATTCCGGTATCAGCCAGAGAGATGCCACCGTTCTGGAAACTCTACCCTACCCCGATGATCTGTTGAACACACAAAACTATACCGGGTTTCAGGCCGTGGGCGACAAACCGATCCGTCAAACCGAGCCAGGTCAACAGTGGGATCAGGTGCTCATGGAATACCTGAATGGAGAACGGGAACACCCGGTTTGGGGTTTTGGGGGCAATGATTATTTCTGCGAAGAACAGAAGGGGGACCAGCTAGGCTCCGTTCGCACCATTTTTCTCGTACGGGAAAGAAACAATAACACCGTACTCGATGCCATGAAAAGCGGAAGAATGTACGCCGTCCGCCAAGCCGATGCCAACCGACTTTCTCTTGATGAGTTTGTCGTCGAGGATCAAAAAGCCGGCAACCAGATAACGATGGGACAGGAACTGGTTGCTACAGACTTCCCCGCCGTCAAACTAAAGCTTCGCTCTGTGCAGGGAGGAAACAAAACTGCCCAGATTCAGATCATCCGCAACGGAGCCCTCGTAAAAGAAGAAACCGTTTCCCTGCCTTATGAATTGACCTGGCGGGATGTCGGGATAAGCAGAAAAGAACCCGTTTATTATCGAATCAAGGCAATGGTCTCTCCTACGGACTACCTGATTTCGAATCCTATTTTCGTAAAATTTGCGGACAACATAGGAGTGGATGTGGCCGCGGCCCCCGTCCCGACTCCGGGGTCCGCGCCTGCTCCACGTCCTACTGAAAATTTCATAAAAAAACCAGTCATGCCAGCGGCTCCTCCGGTTTCTCAACCTGTAGCACCCAGAGTCGCGTCTCTTTCTGAAACCCAGACACAGCCGGCTCGCCCGGTACCGGTTCCAACGCAACCCCGACAGCCCCCAGCACCGACTCCCGTTCCACAACCCAGTATGACCCCCGTTGAAATGCCTGCAATGGAGGAATCCGTCCCGCAAGAACCGCCTATGACCGAGTTGGCTCCGGGAAAAGGCTTGATGATCATGACCGATGGAGTGGCTTTGAAAAAAGGGCCGGGAACGGTTTTCCCAAACATCACCAAGCTACGCAGAGGCGAAGAAGTACATTTCGTGAGAAGAACCAATATCACGTTCAACAACAGAAACTGGCTGGTGGTCAAATATAAAAACCGCTCCGGATATATATGGGAAGGCGTTGTCAAATGGTCCCAGCCACCCGCCGACTCGCATAACGCTGAACTCAACCCCTTAGCAGGGGAGGCAGTTGGGCAAGGACTTAATTGAGCCGAGAGCATTGTTGCTAGCCAGTGAAGGCGATGGCACACCGTACCCCTCCGGGGCAGAAAAGCTGAGGAAAAATATCACCGCCACCCACCTAGTGGTAGGTGTTTATTTTGGTGCCTTTGTCCAGTTGGTAGAGGAACAGGGTTTTATCTTCGCTGACCTTTTCCGGAGTCATGCCACGCAGGCAGAACCGGTACGAAACAATACGCACAGACGGTTTTAGTTTTTTTAATATTTCCGGAAACAATTTGTCCACGGCCTGATGGGTCAGGTAAAGATAGAGTACATCCGCAGAACCCGGATCGAAATCAAACATATTCCCCCGAACGACTCGTACCCGATCGCTAACCCCGTTCATTCGGGCAAGCAGGCGGGCCATCACAACTTTTAAAGGATCGATCTCTACACCGATTGCTTTGGCGGAAAACTCTTTTGCCGAAGCAATCAGCACCCTGCCCTCCCCGCAACCCAGGTCGCATAAGGTTTCTCCCGGTCGAATATCAGCGAATCGCAAAATCCGCCGGATCGTTCCGGGCAATAGCGGATGCCAGGGAGCCCCGAAGAATATCGGCAAGATCACCATCCCCGCCAGGACCAGCAATGCACCAATTAGAAATATTTCGTAAAATTCAAACATGTTTCATATTACGCCAGAGATCCTTCGATGAACTCAGGATGACACCCAAAAACCTCCGCAACTGTCATGCTGAGCCTGTCGAAGCATCTCGCTTTTCGGCTTTTTCGACTTATGCAAAGGTCGCTTTTAAAAGAGGTCTCCATTACAATTGTTCAAATTGTTCTACCGCAACTGTCAGCTCATCCCATTCCTGCATCAGAATTTTTTCCTCAGCCTTAAGACTGTTCTGTTGCTCCAGAGTTTCCATCAGCCGGATTTTCTGGTCGGCCTCGTAAATACTGGAGTCGGCAAGTTGCGTTTGCAGATCCTCATTAGTTTGCATTAAAACCTCCAAACGGGACTCCACTTTCGCCAATCGTGTTTGCAGGGGTTTCAAGTTTTTATAACGATGGTTTCGTTCTTCCGCTTCCTTTCTTTTCCTCTCCTTTTGCAACTGCGAGGAAGAAGTCTCCTTTGCGAAGTTCGATGCAACCGCAACATCCTGAACCTCTTTCGATTTCGCCCAGTCGTAATCACTGTAGTTACCAGGATAATCTTTGACCGCCCCGGCCTCCACTTCCCAGACCCGGTTGATAAAACCATCGAGGAAAAACCGGTCATGGGAAATGACCACCAGACTCCCTTCATAATCAGAAAGAACTGCCGCCAAATGTTCCCGGGACCGCATATCCAAATGGTTTGTCGGCTCATCAAACAAAACCAGTGAAGGCGGACTAGAAGATTTTGCGCTGGCGTTTCCACTCTTCGCTGATCCACCGCCGCACAACATTCGCGCTAAAGCCAGGCGGGAGCGTTCTCCGCCTGAAAGGACAGAAACTTTCTTCTCAACATCGTCTCCGGCAAATAAAAATGCCCCAAGAATATTCCGCTTTTCCGTGAGCAGGAGCCCTGGTGCTGACTCTTCCAGAGATTGAAAAACCGTATGGTTAAAGTTAAGCGTCTCGCCCTGATGCTGGGCAAAATAGGATCGGGACACATTCGCTCCAAGCTTAACCTCTCCATCATCCGGCTGAAGAGCTCCTGCCATCAGTTTCAGCAGGGTGGATTTTCCCGCGCCGTTTTCCCCCACCAGGGCCACTTTCGAACCCCTTTCAAGGTTGATGGAAAAATTTTCGTATACTTTAAGCAGGCCATAACTTTTGCAGATATCATTCACCTCCAGAACATGTCGCCCTGTTCTCGCTGGCTGAGGAAACCGAAAGTGGATTGCTTTTGTGCCCTGGGCCGTTTGCACCCGCTCCATTTTTTCCAGCATTTTTATTCGGCTCTGCACCTGAGTGGCCTTGGTATTTTTGGCGCGAAACCTTTCTATAAACCGTTCCACCTCGGCAATCTTGCGACCTTGGTTCGCGGCCTGGGACTCCAACAACTCCTCTTTCTCCTGCTTCTGTTTTTCGTAGTCATCATAATTTCCGCTATAAACCGAAAGCACTCCACGATCCAATTCAATGATCCGGCTTGCCAAAGAATTTAAAAATCTGCGGTCATGAGAAATGAGCAGGACACTGCCCTCATAAGCTTTCAGGAACGATTCCAGCCAGACTACGGATTTCAAATCCAAGTGGTTCGATGGCTCATCCAGCAACAAGACATCGGGACTCTGCAATAACAAGCGCGAAAGCTCGCACCGCATTCTCCAACCCCCGGATAACTGGTCGAGAGGTTGGTCCCACTTTTCAGGTTTGATTCCCAGTCCCAGAAGAATGGTTTTAGCTCGCGCCTCCCGGTCATAACCTCCCAATCGTTCAAACTCGTGTTGCAAGTCTCCGTATCGGTCGTGATAAGTCTGGTCCGATTGCAACCGCTCCATTTCCGTTTTCACCTTAAGGAAATGCGGATCGCCAAGCACCACCCTTTCGAGAACAGTTTCACTGCCCCCTTCCATTTCCTGTTCCAGCAAACCAAAACGCAAACCTTTCCTGAGACTCACCTTACCCGAGTCCGGCGTGGTTTTTCCTGTTATTACTTTGAAGAGAGTGGTCTTGCCGGTACCGTTTTCCCCCACCAGCCCGACCTTTTCTTTTGGGCGAAGATGGAAACTGACATCCTCAAACAGCACTTTGGAACCAAATTGCAGAACTACTTTCTCAACAAATATCACGAGGTGCCCTCGAGGCAGTGAGGTCTATGCGTTTTTATGCTAACCATGGGCAATGCGCCTTTTAAATAACGGCTATTTGCTTTTTCAACAAGTGTCACGGGGCTGATCTCAGTTTCGGGTTGAAGGCTTCGCGCAGTCCTTCACCGCAAAGGTTGAACGCCAGCACCACAAACAGGATGGTAAATCCGGGAATGAATGTCAGCCAGGGCGCATCGAACAAAAATGTTTTTCCATCCGCAAGGATGTTACCCCAGGTCGCATCTGGAGGTTGCACGCCGAAACCCAGAAAACTTAAAGAGGATTCAGTCAGGATGGCCGTTGCCACGCCGATGGTTGCCGAAACCAGAACCGGGGCGATGGCATTGGGCACCATATGGACGAAGATAATGCGCCATTCGGGAATCGCCTGGCTCCTTGCGGCAATTACGAAATCCTGATCCCGCAAAGATAAGAACTCTGCCCGGACAAACCGCGCAGTTCCCATCCAACTTGTCAGGCCAATCACGATCATGATGTTATAAATACTCGGTGGTAATAATGCGACCACCGTCAGAATCAAAAAGAAAGTGGGAAAACAGAGCATGATATCGACAAAACGCATAATGAGTGTATCGACTGTGAGAAACCCCAGTTTCACCCGTCCATAAAAACCGGCAAGCCCGCCAAAGAAAATCCCAACCGTCAGCGATATGCCCACTGCAACGAAACCCACCGTCAACGAAACCGAGGTGCCCTCCAACATGCGGGCGAACACATCCCGCCCGAGCTCATCGGTTCCCAAAAGATAAATGCCCAAAGTCGGAGCATCTTCTTTGGGTGTCAGGGTGCTGGTGAAAGTCGTAAGCGGGGGAAGAAATTTTTCCGACAAACGTACCACTTTAGGGTCGAACACCACCACGAACTGGGTGAACACTTTCCCCAGTATCGCTAAACCCAGCAGGAACATCAGGAACCAAAAACTGGCATAAGCCATGCGGTTACGCTTGAGAATATCCCAGCGTTCCTGAAACAGGCCTTTCGATGGCGACAGGGCATCAGCATTAGTGATCGGTTCGTTCATATACAAGGCTTTCCTAAAATTTAATACGCGGGTCTGCCACGGCGTAAAGAACGTCGGAAATCAACGTACCCAGCAAAACCAGAACGGCTGAAAAAAAGTTCAAGGTCAAGATAACGGGGAAATCCCGCGTCAGTATGGCTTCGAATCCTAACCGTCCCATTCCCGGCCAGGCGAATATGGTTTCGAAGATCACCGACCCGCCAATCAACCCAGGAATGGTCAGACCAAACATGGTTATGAACGGCAGGAGGGCATTGCGCAATCCATGACGGTAGATCACCTGATCTTCCGGTAAACCTTTGGCTCTTGCGGTGCGAATATAATCCTGATGGATCACTTCCAGCATTTGCGAACGCACGTAGCGGGAAAGTATCGCTGTGCCGGCAATGGCAGACATCAGTGCCGGAATAGTCAGGTGCCAGATCCGGTCCATAGAGCGGAATAATAGCGGCGCTTCCTCCAGGCCAAAAGTCTGCATCCCGATCACCGGGACATCGAAAGTTTTGACCATAAAAATAATGCAAAGGTAGGACAGGAAAAATCCGGGAATGGAAATCAAGGCATAGGAAAAAAACGTACTGGTCCGGTCGAACGCCGAATCTCTATTTAATGCGGCACGAATGCCAACAGGAAAAGCCAGAAACCAGGTGATCAATGTCCCGATCAGGAACAATGGCAGGGAATTGAGAAACCGTTGCCAGATCTTTCCCATTACCGGCTGGTTATCCTTAAACGATTTGAGCTCACCGGTAAACAGGTCTTGCACCCAATATACATATTGGATATGCAGGGGTTCATCCAAATGAAACGCGGTGCGGATGCGCTGAATATCCTCCGGTTTCATTCTCGGGTTGGAGGGGTCCACCAACGCCGGTTCCCCCGGTGCCAGGTGCACGATGGCATGGGAAATAATAGAAATAAAAACCAGCAGGATGATTCTCTGCCAAATGTTTCGAAGAATAAAATTGATCACTGTTGCCTATTCACCCGATAGGAAGTTATAATTTTGACCATGGACATTCTACAGCTCAGTCACTACCTGGACAACCTTTTGGACATCCCGTCCATTAGCGATTCGCCCAACGCCTTGAACGGACTGCAGGTGCAAAATACCGGAGAAATAAAAAAAATAGGGCTGGCGGTGGATCTGTGCCAGGCCACCATTGACCTGGCCATCGAAAAAAATTGCCAGATGATGTTTGTGCATCATGGAATTTTCTGGGGCGGACTGCAACCACTTCGCGGTTCCTTTTATGAAAAAATCTCTTCCATGATAAGTGCCAACCTGGGACTGTATTCCGCACACATCCCCCTCGACCTGCATCCTGTATTGGGCAACAACCGGGCTCTGGCCGATTTGATCGGACTGGAAAACCTGGAGCCGTTTGGCGAATATGGAGGAATCAAAATTGGTTTCAAAGGCACGATCAGCAAACAACCTGCTGAAGCCCTGGCGCAGGAACTTGCAGAGAAACTGGGCTCATCTGTCAAATTGATCGGCGAGGGAGAGGTTGAATCGGTGGGGCTGGTAACAGGCGGGGCGGCAGATATAGTTGGACAGGCCAGCAGTGAAGGGCTCAACGCCTACATCACTGGAGAAGGAGCCAACCATCATTACCATGAAGCTATTGAGGGCAACTGCATATTGATTTTCGCCGGTCATTACGCCACCGAAACTGGCGGCGTGAAAGCGGTGGGCGATCATCTGGCACAAAAATTCGGCATCACCTGCGAATTTATCGACTACCCAACGGGCCTGTAACAAGTGGAATTTGGCTAAATACTCTTTTGCTTTTCAGGAAGGGTAATTATGAATGTGGAGCCTTCTCCGGGAGTACTTTTGGCCGTAATGGTTCCATGATGGCGTTCAACTATTTTTTGACAAATCGCCATTCCCATGCCGCTCCCCTCATATGCACTGCGACCATTCAACCGTTCAAATGGCTTGAATATTTTTTCAAGATATTTTTTCTTAAATCCAATACCATTATCTTCAACAGTAATCGTCCAGTAATTATTTTCTGTTTTGCTACTGTCAATGGTGATTGCCGGAGGGACACCCTCGCGGTGAAATTTCAGCGCATTGCCGATAAGGTTCAGGAATAACTGACTCATTTGCGATCTGTCGGCATCAATCGTTGGAAGTTTCAGTATTTCCACTTTTCCGCCCGTTTCCGCCATTCTTACCTCCAAATCCAAGAGCACATCCTCAACTTCATCTTCAAGATTAGTTGCTGCAAACGGTTTTACATGAAGCTGGACTTTAGAGTAACTGAGCAAATCGTCCAGTAATTGTTGCATTCTTTCGGCCGCATTTTGCATCCGGTCGAGGTACTCCACTTCTTTCTCGCTCAAGTTATTGACGGATTCTTTCAAAAAATTCCCAAAAGTGGCGATTTTGCGCAAGGGTTCCCCAAGGTCATGCGAAGCGATGGCCGTAAAATCATTGAGAGCTTGATTGCTTCTTCCCAGTTCTTCATTAACATTAGCCAAAGCGGCCGTTCGCTCTTTTACTTTGGCCTCAAGCAAGTCATAAGCACTGATCAATTCCTCCTCCGCCCTTGTTTGCTGAGTGATGTCCATCGCCATTTCCATAACAAGCGGACCTCCATCTATATCCCTAAAGGGGGTTTCTACCGTAAGATAAGTTTTCCCATCAAAGCAAGTCCACACAGATTGCAGCGTTTCCCCGGTATCAAAAATGCGAAAGGTGCTGCACTCTTCACAAGGTTCTGCCCTTTTATGCATCAGGTCGTAACACATCCGGCCTTTAGGATTACCAAACTTTTCCTGGAATATTTTATTGGCAAAAGGGATGGAATAATCCGGTGCCTGCACATGAAAAGCTACCGGAAGGTCATCCAACATATCGTATAAGTTTTGGCGTTCGGCCAAAATCGCTTTTTCCCTGTTCTCACGTTCTGAAATATCGCGGATACTGTCAAAATGAGCGGCTAATTTTTCTACGCGGAAGGAATCCAAGCGGCGAAACAATATTACAAATACAACAACCAGTAGCAGACAGGCGATCAACAAAAAAGCGTGTGTGGTTTTAAAGCGGTTTAAATCTGATGCCATTACTTGCTGGAGCCTTACTTCTACCTCATCGGCTTTTCTGATAAATTCAGCAAACACGGCATCGTAATGCTGATCAATAACGGTGCCAGGCCCGGATGTTTCTTTTTCTCTGAGTCTTTCCTGTGTTATTTGTCTGAATTCACGGAGTTTTTCCTGGGCCTCTAGTACCTTTTGCCGCATTTCCAGATCATCCAGGGGAATGAATGTTCCCTCGTGGTTTGTCCCCCCTTTTAACATGGCTTTGACATACCAGTCTGCCTGATCTAAATGATCCCAAACGGTTTCCATGCTCTCATGACGGTCACCATGCAGAATTTCCTCGAACCAAAGGTGAGCGGTCGTGGTTTCCAGTTTAATAACCATTGCGGCATCAATCAAAGGGGCATACATGGTAGTCATCCGCACCCCCTTGTAGAAACTGTAGCCGACCATCCCGACCAGGGTCAGTCCTACCAGACCTATTAGTACATAATTGGTTGAAGCGATACGTTTTTGTCGGGCAGTCATAACAACAATCCTGTCGAGTCTTAAGAGGTTTTACCTAAAACACCGGAAATTCCCATATGAACCTGGCAGTTCATAGAAAGTCGTCCTGATTGAGCGGGTTATATCTGATAGCCAAATTTTATCGGGGTTTGGCTCAGATGACAACATCTATCCAACAAGCTTATGAGCGTCAAAAATCTTCAAACAAAGTGTTCAAACCGGAGCGGTAATCGGGGTAGCGCAGTTTCACTCCCAGTTCTTCTTTGATTTTTTTGTTCGAGATACGTTTGTTGGTGTTGTAGAAACCCTTAGCGGTTGGGGAAAGATCGGCTTTTTCATAAGGCACCAGAGGCGGTGGTTCCACACCCAGTAAATCACAGGCATATTTCGCCGCCTCGGCAGGAGGGCAAGGACAGTCGTCACTGACATTATATATCTCACCGGGCTGGGGCTTTTTCATCGAAGCTTCCAGTGTTTGTACAAGATCTTCAGCATGAATGCGGGAAAATACCAGGCCGGGTTTATCAATGCGCCTGGCACGCCCCTGTTGCACAGAAACCAGCAAGTTCCTGCCCGGCCCATAAATACAGACACAGCGAAAAATCATCACCGGTAAACCATGATCCTGGCCCATCTTGAGCCAGGCCGATTCCGCTTCAACGCGTCGGCGATTAAGATCTGTAGACCCACGCAAGGGAGAAGACTCATCCACCCATTCCCCCTGGGCATCGCCATAGACACCAGTTGAAGAAATGTATCCGATCCATTGCAAATGGCTGGCTTTGGAAATCTCTTCACTAAAATTTTCCAGCACCACATCGCCGGAAAGTTGGGGAGGAATCGTGATTAAAAGATGCGTTGCGCTGGAGATGGCCTTGGAAACTTCAGGCGTGGAGTGGGAGCCATCAAATAGAAAGGTGCTATTAACTTTGATCGCGTCTTGCCTGTCGCTACCCCGGCAGGTCCCGGAAACATGCCACCCTTTAGGCAGGAGGCTTTCAGCCAGGGCCAATGAGGAAAAACCCAGGCCAAAACAAAACAACCGACCAGCATGGACACGCATGGCTTCGTCCATGACAAACCCTGTCAATTGATGGTCGGCAAGTAGTTCAGCGACCAGTACTGGCTGAGGACACGGACAATTTCGAGATATCCGTCCGGGTCCAGTGGCTTTTCAATATAACCCGCCACATAATTTCGATAGCTATCATTCATATCTACTTTCGACGTCGAACTGGTGAGAACAACCACCGGGATTGCTTTCAGCCGGTCATCGGATTTCACCGCCTCGAGAAATTCAAACCCGTTCATGATAGGCATATTCAAATCCAGCAGGATGAGGTTGGGAATGCCTCCTCCCTGCCCGGGGGATTCCTCTTTGAGATAAGTCAGGGCTTCTTCTCCATTCCAGGCTGTTACGATGGATTTTTTGATCCCCTGTTTTTCAAACGCCTCTTTCAAGCACTGCAGATCCGTCTCATTATCTTCCACGATTAAAAGTGGGTTTCCATTACGCATCATTCCTTCTCCCTTTTTCAACCATTTTTGGAACTGTAAAACTAAAACAAGTGTACTCACCAAATTCCGATTCCACCTGGATCTCGCCACCATTTTGTTCCACGATCTTTTTGACCAAAGCGAGGCCAATGCCTGTAGAGTCCGGCGATTCTTTGCGGTCCAGGCTTTGGAACATCTCAAAAATTCTAGAAAAATGTTTTTCGTGAATTCCCTGCCCGTTATCCCAGACCTTGAAACACCAGTACTGGTTTTGAGACGCGCATGATACCATAATTTTTCCTGTCGGTTTCCCAAAATGCCTGACTCCGTTTACAATCAGGTTTTGGAAAATCTGCTTCAACCGAACAGGGGGGTAGCCCACCTCCGGCATAGGTTGTTGGATTTCTATCTCAATATTTTCTTGCGGTGCCAAAACCCTGACGACCGACTCTACCAGTTCCCCCGATGAGACAGGCACTGATAACTCCTCGGTATTTCCCACTTCGGCAAACTGTAAAATGTCATTGATCAGGCTGTACATCCTGTCTGTGTTATGGGTGAGCCGGTTCAGGAATTTTTTACCTTTTTCTTCCAATACTTCCCCAAATTCGTCCTGAAGCCATTGGGCATTGTAATTGATTCCACGAAGCGGTTCCTTCAGGTCATGAGAGACCACATGCGCAAAGTTTTTTAACTCAATGTTCATATTTTCCAGCTCGGCAAGCAGGGTTTCCCGTTCGCCTTCAATATATTTCTGGGCACTGATATCCTTAAAGGTGACCACCGCCCCCACCACAGTTTCACCTTCAAAAAGGGGTGAACTGGTATATTCCACCGGGAAAGGGGTCCCATCTTTTCGCCAAAACACCTCATCCACAATCCGAAAAACGGCTCCTCTTTTGAATGCCTGATAAACAAAACATTCCTCTCTGGGGGTAAGAACTGCCATCCGGCCTGCTATGATGAATCAGTTCGTGCTGATTTTGGCCCAAAATCTCTTCAATGTCATAACCCATCATTGATGCAGCCGAGAGATTACAAAAAGTAGTGTTTCCTTTCAGGTCGAGACCGTAAACCCCGACTCCGGCAGAGGTCAAAATGGTTGCCAGGCTCTGGTGAGCGCTTTCCAGCGCCCTGTTTGCCTGCAGGTTTTTTTTGACCTCACGCTCGAGAAAAAGGTTTGTCGCTTTAAGTTTTTGGGTGCGTTCCTCAACTTTTTCTTCCAGTTGCCGGTTAATAAATTCAAGCTCTGCATCCTTTTTGGCCAAACTTCTGAGTTGATCCTCCAGTTGGCCATGTGCCTCTTCCAAAGTCTCTTCATTTATCTTGAACAAATAACAAAGAAATGCCGTGGCCCATATAACCAGTAAAGAAATAACTCGATTTAGGACGACCTTCCAGAACTCACCTCCTGGAGGGGATAGCCAGTATCCCAGAACGGTCAGGAGGGTTCCCAATACCGCCGCACCCCAGACATAGCGTTTTTGCCTGGCCCACAAAGCCACCAGAACCAGGCTTACATAGAGGACTCCCGCCGTCACCCCCAGCTCTTGCGACAGGTCAACATAAAAAATACTTGCGGCCAGCAACACTTCCAGCAATAAGAACCAGCGGTATTCCCGCAGCCAACCTTTGTACTCCTGGGATTCTGTTCTCATAAAAGTATTATGTCAGAAAAACTCAGCGGAAAACCTCCGCTACCAAAAGGGCGCAAAAAAAAACCTTCCCCCATTTGGAGGAAGGCTTTCAGTAATTTCAAAACCATGGCTTTATTCACGTGCTTACCTCGCCAACAATAATAACTCCACGATCAAAAAGTAAATCGATATTTATCAAATAATTCGAGCGTTACAACCTCTTTTCCCTCTTTAATGATCTCTTGCTCAATACGTTTCACCGCCATATTGCGAATAAAAGGGATAGGAATTTTGGAAACCTTTTTCAAGGCATCGTCTTCCCATTTCAGCGAGACTTCCACCGGTTCTTCCTTTTCCTTATCTATCTGCTCATCACGCTTGACGTCCTCTTCGGTCACTTCCATCCCCATCGCCTCTTTAGCCGATGCCGGCATGATGTTGGTGAATACTTCATCAATGATAGAAGGGGTGATCATCTTGTCTCCGCGCTCACGAGCACGGCCCTCAATGGTCTGTTTAGCCATACCCAGAACAAAGGGCGGCACCTTCTCCATTTTCTCCAGCGCTTCCTTGCTCCAGGGCACACCTTGGGGAGTGGCGACTTCCATATAGTTTTTGAACTTTTCAACAATATCGTCTTTTTTCTCAGTACGCATGGAGAGAAAGTCTTCGATTTCCTCAATCACCTCGACCTTGCGCGGACTTTTCCGCATTTTTTCCTTCGCCACATCGAAGGCATCCATCGACAGTTCTTCGAAACCAAACCCCTTGACCCTCTTGGACACCAGCATCATGGACTCATTGCGAATTTCGGTCAGATAATCAGAAGTAACTATTTTAAATCCCCTTTTAACGCAACGCTGAACCATCAGCTTGCGGATACCCGGACGCACAAATTCCGGAGCGTGTTTCACTCTCTCCCACGCCTCTTCAGACCACTCAACACCATTTTCCTTGGCATAAGGATGATCGACATCGGCGATTTTAATTCCTTCGTTTCCCATAAGCACCACCAAAAATTGAATCTATTGCGTTTATTATTCAAAAAGATTGTATTATTAGATAATTACTTGAAGCCCACAACAATGTCAATTAATTTAGGACCCACTGGTCGAGACCCGTCACGCCAAGTGGTAAAACACATTTAATCATCTATGCGACAATCCCCCATCGTTTATTTCTTATTTTTCATTTCCGGCATCACCGCACTGATTTACGAAATCGTCTGGACCCGGATGCTAACACTGGTGTTCGGGCATACCGTATTTTCGGTATCGGTAGTGTTGGCGGCATTCATGGCGGGTTTGGGTCTCGGCAGTTATCTGTTCGGCTATGCCATCGACCGATTGCCGGAAACCGCGGCCTCAAAGTCGTTACTTGTTTATGGCTGGGTAGAAATCCTGATTTTCGCCAGTGGAGCTCTGCTCTCTTTGCTTTTCGCCAATTTTTCGGGAATCTATGCTTCCCTCCACAGCGTCCTTCCCGAATCCATTCCCTTGCAGAATTTGATAAAAATGGTGTTCGCGTTTGGGCTGATACTGGTGCCCGCCACCCTCATGGGAGCCACTTTACCAATCATCAGTAAATACTGCGTCACCGATGACAGCCGCATTGGGATCCAGGTAAGCCTCCTATACGCACTCAACACTCTGGGTGCCGCATCAGGTTGTCTGCTTGCCGGATTTTTCCTGATGGGAACATTTGGTGTCCTGCAAACAGTTCTTCTGGCGGCAGGGGCAAACCTGCTGATAGGGATCGGCGCATTGAATATTTATCTGGAAACCTCTCCCGGAGCAGACTGGAAATTCAGCCTGCCCCCCTTGCGGATACCGCGTATCGACTGGAGCAGGGAGCAGAAATTCTGGATGAGCATCAGCTTTATCTGCGGATTCACAGCATTGGCCTACGAAGTTTTGTGGACGCGGCTATTAGTGTTCAGCATCGCCAGCACCGTTTACTCCTTCAGCATGATGCTCACGGTCTTTCTTCTGGGGATCTTTCTGGGAAGCCTGATATTGATCCCTCTGGCAGCAAGAATTCACAACATACGCACAACCCTGTTAATACTACAGGCGGGCACCGGTCTTTACGTGATCGGTTCCCTATACGGACTCGAATCGATCCTTTCCGCTCCCTGGAACGGTTACAACCTGAGCCAACCCGTTTCGACATTCTTACGCTACTTCAAAGATTCTGCCGGACTCATGCTGGTACCCACACTGTTTTTAGGTATGTGCTTTCCTCTGTTGATAAAAATAATTTCCGGGGAGCATCAAAATATCGGCAAGGCAACCGGCCAGATCTACTCGGCAAATACCCTTGGAGCAATTCTTGGGTCGTTGTGCGCCGGCTTTCTGTTTCTCCCCAATTTAGGCAGTCAGGCCAGCCTGACCCTGGTTGCCACCCTGAACCTGCTGACTGTGGTTTTGCTGTTTAGAACCGGAAACTATTTGACCCTGGCTGTGCGCAAAGGATTGACCGTTGTGTTCGCGGCACTGATCCTCTTTGTCAACACGGCCATTCCCAATGATTTGTTGAATCCGTTTTTCATGCGGGACAGTGTCGGGAAACGCAATATTAAAGAGTTGCTGTATTTCGAGGAAGGTCTCTCCGATACCGTAGCCGTGTTCAAGGGTAATTATGGTGTTCTCGACCCGGATGCAAAAAGCCTGATCACCAATGGTGTGTCCATGTCCGCGTCCAACCTGATCGCTTCGCGCTATATGAAACTGTTCGCCCACATTCCCATCCTGCTGGTAGATCAGCCGGAGGATGTGCTGGTCGTCTGCTTCGGCACAGGACAAACCACAGGCGCGGCGAGCCTTCACCCACGCGTCAAGTCTGTGGACAGCCTGGAGTTGTCTTCCAGTGTCATTAACGCGGGAAGAATGTTTGCCAAAGAAAACCGGCAAGTGCTGAACAACCCCAAAGTAAACTTCATAATTCAGGATGGCCGCAACCACCTGCTGACCACCCACAAACGTTACGACGTCATCACATCCGAACCGCCGCCTCCCCGCACCGCGTTCACCGTAAACCTGTATACCCGGGAGTATTACGAACTGCAGAAAAAACACCTGAAGCCGGGAGGAATAGCGGCGCAATGGGTTCCCCTCCACAGTCAGGGGGAAAAAGAAGTGGCGATGCACTTTGGCACCTTCCAATCTGTTTTCCCCTATACCATGGGCTGGATGCCGGTCGCAGGCGAAATGCTCCTTATCGGTTCCGATCAGCCTATCAGCATTGATTTCGAAAAACTTAAAATCCGGCTCGAGGAACCCGAAGTTAAAAAAGCACTGGCCGATATTGAAATTTCCAATGTCTTTTCCTTTCTAAGCAATATCTGGTTTCTCAATGAGCAGGTTCAGGCTCTAGGCAAGGACCTCATCACCGACAACCATCCCGCCATCGAGTTTTATCTCGATCTGGGAAATGTTATCGATGTATCCGGCAAAGAAAAATATGTATTCAACCGGACACGTTTTGATCAAATTGCCAAATATGTGGAAAACCTTTCAGAGGCAGACCGGATGAAGCTGAAAGTCCATTACGAAGCCATGGACCTTTACCAACGGGGCGTGATGTACAACAACCGGGGCCAACTGCTAAAAGCCTTGAGCCTTATTGAAGACAACAATCTGGTCCGTTACCATTTGCAGGCCGACAGAAACCAAATCGCCCGACTGATTGAACAGATGGAAATGGACCCAGAAAGCTGGGAAAATCTGCTCAACCTCGGCCACAGCTATTACCAAATCGGCGAATATGAGAAGAGCGTTGAACTCCTCAAAATGGCTTTGGAGAAAAACCCGAAGTTGAGTTACGCGCATTTGTATATGGGTTACAACCTGCTGGAAATGGGGGAAAAGGAAGAAGCTCTGGACTATTTCAAAAACACGGCTAAAAACGATCCACGCCAAATGGGAACCGTGATGCGGGAGATTGGACTGATCAATCTTCTTCAGGCAACAGAAAAAAATCCCAACGACAAGGCGCTCAGCCATTCGGCCGCTGAATTTTACAATATGAAAAAGGAATACCTGAAGTCACTGGAATACACCCTCAAAGCTCTTGACGAAGACCCCATGAACCTTAAACTTTTGCAGAGCATCGTTTTCAGTTATCGAGGCCTGGGCGAAGCCAGAGAAGTACTCATGTATGGAAACCGCTACAGCCTGATAGATCCCGATGAGATTCACCTGCAATTCATCATGGGTGAAATTTATAGCAAGCTCCTTAAATGCCGAAAGGCCATCCCACTGCTGAAAAGTGTATTGGCTAAAAACGATACCTACCAAAACGCCCAAAATCTTTTGGACTCCTGCAAAAACTCCCTGGAAACACCAGATATATAGCTCATACATCTTTTGGATGTTTCGAAATTTGCATATAAAGATTTCTGACCCGACAAAAACAGATGTCCTTTAGCGGATTAGCTCCAAAATATCAACCCCTTCAGCATAGTTCACAGGAAATATCATTTCCACACGCATAAAGATTTACACTACTATGCTTTGAAAAAAACTTGCGGTCCCATAAAGTTTGCACGATACTAGATGAAATGAGAGGTCCATTTTAAACATTCACTCTCAAGGTTTATTGCTAATGCCTTGTTTGGGAAACAAGCAATGACAAACCCTATCCAGAAAAGCAACTTCTTCAAGGAGTCTCTAAAAAAAGTTCCTTCTCTTTCTCTGTTTTTCTTTCTGGTTATCGCAACTTTGCTGAGCGTTGGCGGACTGGGAATCTGGTCCGTTGAAAAACAAATGAAGGAGAATCTGGCGGCACAGCTTGAATTAATCCTTGCGGGTAATCTGGAATCACTCAGACTCTGGACCAAAGATAGAAAACGGGATGCCCAGGTCCTGGCTCGTCAACCAGAAATAAACCAGAAACTGATTTCACTTATTGAAATTGCCCAACCCGACTCCACGACCGCCGAGCAATTGCGCCAAACAAAGGAACTGATCTGGCTCAGGAAAAACCTTGGAGATGCCTGCGCAACCTATGGGTTCATTGGGTTTGTCGTGTTCGACCTCACTGGACTGCAAGTTGGGGCTCTATTGGAAGAACCTGTTGGCAAACGGCAATTGCTCGGAAAATCGGATTTCTTTTACCGTTCCCTACAAGGCGATACAGTGGTTTCGCAACCCTTTCCAGGGGAGATTGATTTACCGGATGAAAACGGTGTTTGGCATTCCAACTGGCCCACGATGTTTGTTTCAACCCCCATCCTTGATGAATCCGGTGACACGGTTGGCATACTGGCTTTCAGGCTCCGACCGGAAAAAGATTTCAGCCACATCCTCTCTGTCAGCCGGTTTGGCAATACCGGTGAAACTTATGCCTTCAATGACGAGGGGATTCTCGTTTCCAATAGCAGGTTTGACCGTCAACTTGTTTCAACGGGGCTTCTCCAGTCTGAAAACAGTTCGATTTTCAATATCCAGATTCGAGACCCTGGCCGGAACTTAACTATTACAAAACAGCGCCCGGGGTATAAGATCTCCCAGTGGCCCTTAACATTTATGGCCAATCACGCAATTCAAAATAAAAACGGCATGCAGGTCGATGGTTATAACGGTTATCGCGGAGTACCGGTTGTAGGTACCTGGACCTGGATTCCCGAACTGGATATTGGCCTGACAACAGAAATAGATGTTGCTGAGGCATTTCGTCCGCTTAAAACCCTGATGACCTGGTTTCTATTTTTGTTTGGCCTGGTGCTTTTTATTGGCGGTCTGGCTCTCATCCTGCGCTCCCGTTATGCCCAAAGTCAGCAAAAGACGCTCGAGAACGAAAGCCGACTGAGTGCCTTTTTGGAAAGTGCCTCCGATCCTATTGTCAGCATCGACGCTTTTGGAACTATCCAATCGGTGAATTCTGCGGTTGAAAAACAATTCGGTTACCAACATGGGGAATTGCTGGGGGAAAATGTAAATATTCTGATGCCCAATCCCTACCGCAGAGAGCACGATCAATATCTACAAACTTACCTGAAGACAGGAAAACAAAATGTCATCAATATGTTGGTAGAAGTACCCGCCAAGCGAAAAAACGGAACCTCTTTTCCCGTGGAATTAAGTGTTTCAGAGTCTGTTGTTAATGGAAAAAAAAGCTTCCTGGGAATCATCCGGGATATTTCGGAACGTAAAGAATCGGAAAAGGAATTGCAACACGCTTATGCCAAGTTGGAAGATCGCATCAAAGAGCGCACAGAAGAACTCTGGCATAGCAAAAACCTGGCCGAAAAAACCAACAGAGCCAAATCGGAATTTCTTTCACGCATGAGTCACGAATTGCGCACCCCGATGAACGCCATTCTCGGGTTCACACAATTGATGCACGAAAGTACTAAAGATCCCCTACCCAAAGCACACCAGAAACGGACCAAGCAGATTCTGAAAGCCGGCAACCATTTACTGGAGCTCATCAATGAGGTACTTGACCTGGCAACTATCGAAGCCGGGAAAATCACCGTTTCCATGGAACCGGTTTGCATTAACGATTTAGTCGAAGAAGTGCTGACCGTAATACGGCCTCTGGCACAAAATTTCCAGGTCAACTTGATCGACCAAGTCACCGATCACGACAGGAATTATGTTCTGGCCGACAAAACCCGTTTGAAGCAGGTCTTGCTCAATCTGGTTTCCAATGGCATCAAATACAATCGAAAAGAGGGGTCGGTTACCCTGTCCACACATTTAGAGGAAGGTTCCAAGCTTCGCATCAATATCACGGATACCGGCATGGGGATACCTGAAGAAAAAATAACTCAATTATTCGACCCTTTCAACAGGCTGGGAGCTGAAGGTGGGGAGATTGAAGGCACAGGCATAGGAATGACCATTTCAAAAAAATTGATAGAAGTTATGAACGGATCCATCGGTGTGACAAGTGCTCTGGGTAAAGGGAGCACTTTTTATGTTTCCTTGCCCGTTTGCTTCTTAACGCTTGGAAAAATCGAATCCAGGAACACCCCCATGGACAACGCAATAGCAAGTAGGAAAGAAACCAAGCTTTTCACAATCTTATACATCGAAGACAACCCAGCCAACCTGAAACTGATAGAAGATATTTTAACCGATTATCCGGAGGTCAGGTTGCTCTCAGCGACACATGCGCAAACGGGAATCGATATAGCCCTGTCGCAAAAACCAAACCTGATTCTCATGGATATTAACCTGCCGGATATCGATGGTATCGATGCGCTGAAACGCCTGAGAAATTTTGAGGAAACGCATGAAACTCCCGTGATCGCAATGAGTGCCAACGCCATGAAAAAGGATATTGACCGGGCTATGGCTGTAGGGTTCAAAACTTATATCACCAAACCTGTTGATATTAAAAATTTCAGAAAAACCATTGAAAAAGAACTTAAATCTGCGGCATTCACTGATTGAGGAACTAGAAAGAAATGAAAGCCGATTTCCTTAAAGCAAAAATCCTGATCGTTGATGATCAGCAGGCTAATATAGCATTGCTGGAAGATGTGCTGGAAAATGAAGGGTACGCCAATTTCAAGAGCCTCCTGGATTCCAGGAATGCCCTGGACATGTACAAAAAATTCCATCCCGATCTGGTTCTGCTGGATTTGAACATGCCTTATTTAGATGGTTTTCAGGTCATGGAGCAACTCAAGGAGGTTGAAAAAAATTCCTACGCTCCGATATTGGTTTTAACGGCGCAGGCTGATCGGAACACCCGGCTTCGCGCCCTTGCGGCGGGAGCCCGCGATTACATCGAGAAACCTTTTGACATTACTGAAGTGACCCAGCGAATTTCCAATATGCTGGAAATCCGCCTGCTCCACAATCAGGTTCGGAATCAAAATCTAATTCTGGAGGACAGAGTCCAAGCAAGAACCCGCGAATTGGAAGAAACCCGACAGGAAGCCATTCTTCGCCTGGGCCGAGCCGCCGAATATCGAGACAATGAAACGGGCATGCACGTCATCCGCATGAGCCGACTCTCGGCAAGACTAGCGAAAGAAATCGGTTTAAACTATAAAGAATGCCAACTCATACTCCAGGCCAGCCCCATGCACGATGTTGGAAAAATCGGCATCCCCGACGAAATCCTGCTCAAGCCTGGAAAACTGAACGAGAAAGAATGGATAATCATGAAAAAGCATTCTGAAATCGGAGCAGAAATTCTTTCGGGAAGCCGTTCCGCGATTATGAAAATGGCGGAATCCATCGCCCTCACCCATCAGGAACGTTGGGACGGGTCCGGTTATCCTAACAATTTAAAAGGTGAAGAAATTCCCCTGGCAGGGCGAATTGTAGCTATCTGCGATGTTTTTGATGCCCTGACAAGCAAAAGATATTATAAGGAAGCTTACTCCGTAGAAAAATCCATGGAGATCATTGAACAAGGCAGTGGAAAAGATTTTGAGCCTTATCTGGTCGATACCTTCAAACGGACGCTTCCGGAAATGGTCCGCATTGTTCAAGAACTGCCCGATGACGAACCGGCAGATATGCTCAAAGTGTATCGCAAAAACGGCCCCAAAAAAATCGCACAATAATCCCCGCCCCCGGTCAGGTAAGACCCGGAATAAATTTGCGTACAAACTTAGCTATCAAAACCGCATAATGGAAAAGCTGGTTTTTGACCCAGGCTTTTCTATCGAACAAACTTTTGTGGGTATCAAACAGTAGTTTCGGGATTTCCAACTTTTCAGGACAACGAGGCAGACAATCCCCACACTCGGTACATCTTGAGGCAAAGTGTCCCGGAAACCAGTGTCCTTCGCCCTCAAACATATTGTACCGAAACCTGCCATAGTCCACCATGTCATAGGCTTGAAGCAAATTGCGAAAACGCAACACTTCAGGAATATTGATTTCTTCAGGACACGGCAAACATTCTGCGCACAAAGTGCAAAGGTCAGGTATCTCGGCAAGTGGCACATCCATCCTTGTCTGAATCTCACGAATCGCAGATGAGGACTTTTCCTCCCCATTCAAAATGGCAAGGTTCTGAGAAAAATGTTCCGGTTCATGGATCCCCATGCTTAAAGTCGTGATTTGGGGATGACTCAAACAAAATCGCCCGTTGAACTCGATTGCAGTCAAAGGATGACAGGTGTCCTTAACCTTTTGCGAAGGATTCCACAACATCCCGCCCTTTTCATTGGGCGAAATGATGAACACCCCGATATCCTTCTCTCCCGCCAACCGGACAGCCGCAAGGTTGCGCTGGAAAAAATAATAATAATGCAGGTTCACAAAACTAAACAGGTCCGTGTTCAGGGCCTGAAGAATGATATCCAGGGAGCCGTGTGTGGAAAAACCAATGTGCCGAATGAGCCCTTCCTCACGTAACCGGTGCAAAACCTCCACCGGCCCTCCCGGCTTAATCGCCGCGTTCAACCGTTCCTCATTATTGATTCCATGCCAGCCATAAAAATCAAGGTAGTCCATCTTTAAGCTGGTCAATTGCTCTTCAACCAGAGCACGGGTTTCCTCCCCGGTCATCGGAGCCCCTTTGCTCATCATCTTAAAGCTCTCGCGAGGTACTCCCAACTCTTTAAGCGCCACGCCGTAAAGGTTTTCGCTTTTCATATACCCATGAGCCGTTTCAATATGGTTGATCCCCAACTCCAACGCCTGACGCGTGATTTCAACACAGTTTCGCACCGACTCTGCAGGAAGATACGTGCGGGGAGGGTTCCACCCGTTTTTAAAACGCATACCCCCAAGGGTAATGACAGAGATATTTTCTTCTGTTTTTCCGAAACGACGAGTTTCCATAATAGTTATGATGGTTTTGAGATCAATCCGTTCCAACCCTTACCCACAATATTTTTCGGCAACACCCGAAAATGATTGAGGCCTCCGAGCATATCGTCTATACTATTGAAGTATAATAACTTATAGCCACGCAAACCGAAAGGCCTGGGCCAAAATTCAGCCTGACAATAATCTACCATGACTGCTTTTCGTTTTATTCACTGCTCTGATCTTCATATCGACAGCCCCTTCAAAGGCCTGGCGTCACAAGTACCGTCTCTCACTGAACGGCTCCGGGAATCCACCTTTCAGGCATTCCATAAAATTGTGCAATTAGCCTTGGAGGAAAAGGTAGATGCCGTTCTGATCGCCGGGGATATTTTTGACGGCGCGGATAGAAGCCTGCAGGCACAATTGAAATTTCGCCGCGGTCTGCAGGAACTCTCTCAGGAAGGCATCCCCTCTTTTATTGTCCATGGTAATCATGATCCTTCTAACAGTTGGTCTCACACGCTGGACTGGCCGGAGGGTACCACTATTTTTCCAAGTAATAGAGTGGAGCGCTTCCCGGTAACCAGAGAGGGGGAGACACTGGCCTGGATTTACGGAATCAGCTATCCCCAGAAAGAGGTGAACGAAAACCTGGCGTTAAAGTTCAATAAAGATCAAGAGCAGGGTTTTGCGGTGGGGCTCCTGCACGCAAATGTCGGACAACAGACCGGGCATGATAACTACGCCCCCTGCAGTTTGCAGGATTTGGTATCCAGAGATTTTGATTACTGGGCTCTCGGCCATGTCCATGAGTTTAAAGTCCTGCGGGAAGATAACCCGTGCATTGTTTATTCCGGAAACACTCAAGCCCGACACCTCAAGGAAACCGGCCCCAAGGGCTGTTGTCTCGTCACCCTGAACTCCGGTGCTCCGGCTAGTATTCGGTTCGTGCCCACCGATGTGGTGAGCTACCGTTTTGCTAAAGTGGATGTCAGCAATGCCTCCAGTATTAATGAAGTATTGCGAGCCATTCAGTCCCAGGTGGAAGAGCTTGCAAAAGAATCGTTGACTCACGAAGGCCTGGTGGCCCGGTTGGTTCTGACAGGGCGAACCGCGACCCACAATGAATTGCAGAATTCTGGCACCTCCAAAGCTCTGGCGGAAGAGATCAACACATTTTTTGAAGGACATTCGCCCTGGGTCATCGCAGACCTTTCCACTCAAACTTCCGGCACCTATGATATTGACTCACTGAGGGAAGGTAAGGATTTCGTTGCTGACCTTATAAATCTTTGCGAAGACGACCCAAATAAACAACTGGAAGAAAAAATTCAGGATGCCATGAAACCCGTCTTCGAAGCCTGGGTGGGAAGAAAATATTTAGATGACTTTTCCGCCGAGGAAATTCAGGCAGTCACTCTGAAATCCCGCAATCTGGCTCTGGATCAATTGGTCAATCGCGAAAACCCATAGGAAACAACCATGCAATTACGCGAAATTCATATAGATGGTTTTGGCATATTCGCTAATAAGCGGATCACGGGACTGGCTCCGGGAATCAATATCATTTATGGAAAAAATGAATTTGGCAAGACTACCCTGCTCGAATTTATCCGGCGAACCCTTTTCGGGTTCCCAACCAAAAGTGAAAAAACCAACCTCTACCTTCCCGCAAACGGAGGGTCGCTCGGCGGCAGTTTGAAGGTGGTATTGCAAAATGGCGAAGATCTGGTCGTTTCAAGAGGCTCAGGTGCGCATGGTGGAACGGTAAGGATTTCTACTGCCAACGAAGTCCTGCAAGGGCAATCTGTTTTAAATCATCTTCTGGGAAACGCATCCAAGGATATTTTTAGAAATATTTATGCGTTCACCATTGATGAATTGAATGATTTTGAGACTCTCAATGGAGATGAAGTCAAAAATCGCATCTATGGCGCAGGCCTCGGCCTCGGCAATATTTCCCTGAAAGAAATAGAAAAAGAAATAAAAGGTTACTGCAAACAACTTTTTCGTCCGCGCGGCGCCTCTCAAATGGGGGAACTGCTGGAAAAAATCAAAATCAATGAGCAGGAAATTCTCCTGATCCAGAAAAACCTGACCTTGTTTGATGAACATCAGGAAAAGCTGGGTGGAATGTTGAGCAAAAAACTCACCGTTCTAAATTCGCTGGAAGATCTGGAGTCGGGAAAAAGAACCCTGGAAACCCAGGTCCGGCTTTATGAAGACACGATCCAGTTTCTGGAAGCTCAGAGTAAACTGGAAACCTTGGAAGACCTTTCCCAGTTTCCTGAAGACGGGTTAAAAACTTTTGAGACCCTGAAGCAGGAAAAGAAAAACCTGAACCAGCGCATTGAAGAAGAACAATCTACCCTGCAAACCCTGAAAAATAGCCAGGATGCTCTGACCGTGAACCATGACCTGCTTAAGCATGAAGAAAGTATTCATCGACTACAGCAGTCCACCCAGTCTGTACTGTCCGCCCTGCAGGATTTGGACAGGGCGCAGATTGAGCGGGAAGACCTGGACATGCATATTGCCGAAGAAATCAAATCCATTGACCGGGACTGGGATGAAGAAACCGTGATGGCCTTTGACTTAACCGAATCGGAAAAAGCACAGATCGACAATTTTTATGACAGCTTTGAGAATTTGAGAAAAGACCGGGACTTGTATCAGGATCGTTTAGAAAGCCACCGAAGACTGAAGGCCGAAAAAATGTCAGAGGGCTGGAACATTCCCGATTGGCTGAAAATGTTCTATTACGGAGCCATCACAACCGGAGTGGTGGGAATGCTTCTTGGCGGGTACCTGATGAACATCCCTCTTTTAATGGTCGCCTTACTTCTTGTTGGAGGAGGTGCCTTTTTATTCAAGAAAACTTTTAAAGACAAGACCAGCTTTACCAAAGAAGACCTGGCAGAGAAAAATCTTGTCCGCCAATTGGAACAAAAGGAAAAGGAAATAAATGAAAATTTCGATGAGTGGAGAGCGTGGCTAAAGAAGCGGAAACTGGACCCCAGCATTGCACCCACCACCACAAAAAATATCGCCAAAACCGCCCGGCAGATCAAAGTCACAATCGCTCAGCGAGCCAGACTCGATGAACGTATCGAGCAGATGCAAGCCACCTGTCAGGAAGCCCGAGAACGTATTAGCTCACTGGAACCTCTGGTCAAAAACCTTTCCAGTGATCTTCCCGCCAATATTGAAATTATTTGTCAGGCGTTTGATGAGAGCAAAGCAAATCGGGACAAAAGCAACCACCTCGAAAATCAGCATCAGGAACAGGCCAACAAGATCACGCATCTGGAAAATCAACTGGATAGCATTTCCAGCGATCTGACACGGTTTATCCGTGCATCAGGGGCCGAGGATTCCATGGACTTCCGCCGCAAGCAATCCATTCTGGAAGTCCAAAAATCTCTAAAAGAAAAGTTCGCACAGAAAAAAGAAATCATTCAATCCAATGTAGGACTTGGTCTGCACTTTGACAAATTTATTGAAGCCATCCAAACCGCTCCTCTTGAAGAAATCAAACAAAAACTGAGCCGACTTCGAGTCGAATTGGATGAATTGCATAGTGACCGTGAACAGTTGTTGCAGGACATCGGCGAAACCCGCAACGAAATCGAAAAACTCTCCTCCAACAACGACCTGATCGCGAAACAAACACAGCTAGAAGTCCTGAAACAGCAACTACAAACTCTGGCGCGGGAGTGGGCCTCTTATCGAGGGGTCCTCGTTCTACTTGACGCCGCCAAGCAAAAATATGAAAAAACCCGGCAGCCCGGAGTGATCCGCTCGGCGGAAAACCTGTTCACTCAAATCACCGGTGGCAGGTACCATCGCATAATCAAACCCATCGATCAGGATGACCTTCTGATCGAAAACGACCGACATCAGAGAAAAGGAGTACTCGAAATGAGCCGGGGAACACGTGAACAACTCTACCTTGCCATGCGCTTCGGCCTGATCGATGAATACGAAACCCGCGCCGAACCCCTCCCCGCGGTGATGGACGATATCTTTGTGAATTTTGATGATGAACGCGATGAACGTATTATAGAAATTCTCAACCAATTCGGTAAACAAAGACAGGTACTCGTCCTCACCTGCCACCAACGCTCCCTCGAAGCCTACAAAAATATCGGCGCTAACGCCATCACCGCTTAACCCCGACGAGTCCACCAGTGACATGGCAATGGCTCGCTAAGCCAGGAAAAGTGGTTGCCAGCTTAAAGGATTGACAAACAACTCCAGCTCTGGCATTATAGTAAATATTTTTAAAAATATTTACTATAAATTCGACATGAGACTGGCAGAAGAAACCACAGCAGAAATAAAGCACAACATCCTGGACAAGGCATTTGCACGGTTTGGTCGTTTTGGGTTTGGCAAAACCACTATGGCCGAAATCGCCAAAGACTGCGACATGTCTCCGGGCAACCTCTACCGCTATTTCGAAAATAAAAAGGAAATCGGTGCCGGTTGCGCCCGTCGATGTATGCAACAAAAGCTGGAGTTGGTGCGGGGAATTGTCCGTAACCACCGCCTGAAACCCGAAAAAAAACTACGCTCCTTTGCCCTGGAAGTCCTGGAATACATGCACCAGCAGTTCTCAGACCAGTCTGCACTGATGGAACTGGTCGATTTTATTTCCCGGGAACGCTGGGATATCGTTGCGCAATACATGGATCAGGAAAGAGCACTGCTTTCGGAAATCCTCTCGGAAGGCAACCGTTGCGGCGACTTCAACATCCCTGATGTGCTGGAAACGGCAAAATGGATCCAGGCCGCTCTAATAAAATTCATCTCTCCAAGATATATGGACGCATTTACCTTGGATGAATTAAGGAAAGAAGCCATCGGCGTGACCATCATGCTGGCGGAAGGGTTAAAAAAGTAAAAAAATTTACCTTTTAACTAAATATTATTTAAATTATTTATTATTTATCCATGAATACAAATTCAAACAATGGTTTTGGCAGTTGGGTAATACGCTTTCGCTGGTTGATCCTCCCCACGACTCTCCTACTTGTCCTTGTGGCGGCATCAGGGGCGCGTTTTCTCGGGTTTTCCACCGACTACCGGGTATTTTTCAGCAAAGATAACCCGCAATTACTCGCTTTTGAAACTTTGCAGAACACCTATACCAAAAACGACAATGTAATGTTTGCCGTAGAACCCAAAGACGGCAAGGTCTTCACACGTGAAACATTGGCAGCCATTGAAGACATCACCCGGGCATCCTGGAAAATCCCCTACTCCATTCGGGTCGATTCTGTCACTAATTTTCAATACACCTGGGCCGATGGAGATGACTTGGTAGTTCAGGATCTAGTGGAAAATGCTCATGGCTTTACAGATGCGCAATTAAAAAAAGTACAAGCCGTGGCTCTGGCCGAGCCGCTCCTGCTGAACCGACTGATCACCCGGAAATCAAATATCACCGGCATCAATGTCACCATCAATCGTCCTCAAAAAACCATCACCGAAACACCAGAGGTGACAGCGTTTGCCCGCGAGATGGAAGATAAATTCCAGAAAAAATATCCGGACATCAACATTTATTTGACTGGCGTGGTATTTATGGACAACGCCTTCAACGAAGCTGGAGAAGGGGATATGAAATCCCTCATACCTGTCATGTATGGCATCGTCCTGATCATAATGGCTCTCAGCCTGCGAACTTTCTGGGGAACTTTCACTACCATTTTGATCATGGCATTTTCTATTCTTACAGGTATGGGTCTTGCCGGCTGGTCCGGAATTCTTTTAACTCCCATTTCCGCCAATGCCCCAACGATCATTCTTACACTTGCAGTGGCAGACAGCATTCATATTCTGGTGACCCTGTTTTATGAGATGCGGCATGGCAAACCCAAGTACGAGGCTATCCGGGAATCCTTACGCGTGAACCACCAGCCGGTTTTCATCACCAGCCTCACTACGGCGATTGGATTTCTAAGCCTGAATTTTAGTGATTCACCCCCCTTCCGCGATCTCGGAAACATTGTGGCTGTAGGGGTGATGGCGGCTTATGTTTATTCCGTATTTTTCCTGCCAGCGATGATGGCCATTTTACCCTTGCGCGTAAAGAAAGTCTCCTCTTCACATAATGGGTTCATTGACGCTCTCGGCGATTGGGTTATCCATAACCGGAATTTGCTTTTCTGGGGCATGATAATAATAATCACTTTCCTTTCTATTCAGATTCCTCGAAATATTATTGATGAAAAATTTAACGAATATTTCGACACCCGGTACCAGTTCCGGCTCGACAATGATTATGTCGAAGAACATTTAACCGGATTCGAATCCATTGAGTATTCCCTCGGCGCAGGGGAATCGGGGGGAATCAGCAACCCCGAGTATCTTAAAAAACTCGAAGAGTTTGCAGACTGGTACCGCCAGCAACCCGGAGTCATGTATGTCTCAACTCTGACGGATACGATGAAACGGTTGAACAAAAACATGCATGGGGATGACGAATCCTATTACCGTCTACCCGAAGAACGCGATCTTTCCGCGCAGTATTTATTGCTCTATGAGTTATCCCTGCCGTTTGGACTGGACCTGAACAACCAGATCAATATTGATAAATCGTCCACCCGGTTTACCGCCATACTCGAAAGCATTTCAACCCAGGAAGCTTTAGATCTGGAAAATTCTGCTCAGGAATGGCTGAGAAAAAACGCACCGCCTGAGATGGTTTCACACGGGGCGAGTCCTTTGATCATGTTTTCGCATATCGCCATGCGTAATATAGACAGCATGATGAAGGGCACCGCGCTGGCCTTGCTTTTGATTTCCGCGATCCTGATAGCGGTTCTGCGTAGTTTCAAACTTGGCTTTATCAGCACCATCCCCAACCTGGTTCCAATGATCATGACTTTTGGCATATGGGGATGGATGGTTGGAGAAATCGGGCTGGCGGTTTCAGTCGTTGCACCGGTAGCCCTTGGCATTATTGTTGATGACACCGTACACTTTTTGAGCAAGTTTCGCCGAGCCCGAATGGAACTCGGCAAATCAACAGAAGAGGCGGTGCGCTATTCGTTCCACACCGTGGGAACAGCTTTGTTCCTGACATCGGTTATCCTGGTGTGCGGCTTTCTGGTACTGACTTTCTCCGGATTTCGCATGAACGTCCAACTCGGATACATGACCACCATTTCTATTCTTTGCGCCCTGTTGGCAGACTTCCTGTTCCTGCCAGCTCTTTTAATGAAATTAGACCGGGCAACAACGGGGAACAAAAGTTACCCATTAAAGGGAGAAGTATCATGAAGCGCCTGATTTATATTTTATCCATAGCATTATTTTTCAACGCCAGCCCATCCGCTTCCGAGACACCGGAAGAAAAAGGACTCGCCATCGCCAAAGAAGACGATAAACGGGACAACGGATTCCAGAATTTCACTGCCAACATGGTGATGGTTTTAAAAAACCGTCAGGGCGAAGAAAGTAGCCGCCATATCCGCAATAAAACCCTTGAGGTGGAAGGCGATGGCGACAAATCTCTTTCCATTTTTGATCGCCCCCGCGATGTGAAAGGCACCACCCTGCTCAACTTTACGCATAAGGTTGGCACCGATGACCAATGGCTATATTTGCCTGCACTCAAACGTGTCAAGCGTATCAGTTCCGCCAATAAATCCGGTTCGTTCATGGGCAGTGAATTTGCCTACGAAGACGTCACCAGCCAGGAGGTGGAAAAATATACTTACAAGTGGATCCGCGATGATGATCACGAGGGAGAAAAATGTTTTGTTTTTGAACGCTACCCGGTTTATAAAAACTCAGGATACACACGGCAGGTAGTATGGCTCGATCAGAAAGATTATAAAATCCTGCAAATCAAATTTTATGACCGTAAAAACGCACCGTTAAAAACTCTGACTCAATCCAATTTCAAACAATACCTCGACAAATACTGGTACCCTGGAACCATGCACATGGAAAATCACCAAACTGGGAAAAGCACCTTGCTGACCTGGACGGATTATAAATTTCGTACCGGATTGAGCGATAAGAATTTCAACAAGAACAGCCTCAAACGTGCCCGCTGAACATGCCTGCTTTCCCATCAGCCGTCTTGCGGTTCCTCATTACACTAGGGTTCTTCATCACGGCTTCATTTTCCCAGGCGCATGAATTTTCCGGTTTTGTAGGTGCTGAAACACGATTGTTTCCTAACAGTGCCCTGCACCTCGGGCAGAAAGACGACTCCATCTCTTTCGTCGCCCAGCCCGAGTATTACCATGAGTTTGAAAGTGGAAGCAGTTTTACCTTCGTTCCTTTTTATCGCTTCGACAGTGCCGACCGGGAGCGCACGCATTTCGATATTCGAGAGTTCACCTTTCTCTGGCTGAAGGAAGACTTCGAACTGAGACTCGGAGTCCGAAAAGTATTCTGGGGCACAACAGAAATCCTCCATCTCGTAGACATCATCAACCAGAGCGACCTGGTGGAAAATGTCGATGCCGAAGATAAACTTGGACAACCCATGGCCAATATTTCCTTTTCGCGCGATTGGGGGACTTTCGACCTCTATTGGCTACCTTATTTCCGCGAGAGAACCTTTGTCGGCACAGGCGGCAGATTGCGGGGTTCTGCGGTGGTGGACGAAGACCGCACCCAATATGAAAGCGGCGCAGAAGAATGGCACAGCGACTGGGCCTTTCGTTATTCACATTTTTTTGGCGATTGGGATATTGGCCTCGCCCAGTTTGTCGGCACCAGCCGGGAACCTACCCTGCTCAGCGACACCGACCCGGAAGGCAACGCCATCAAAATTCCACGTTATGAACAAATCCTGCAAACCAGCCTTGATGTTTCCTATGTGATCAATGAATGGCTATGGAAAGGCGAAGCACTCTACCGCACAGGTCAGGGTAATGATGATTATTTTGCCTGGACCGGAGGTTTTGAATACACCTTCACCCGAGTGTGGAGTTCACAAATGGATCTGGGAATAATCGGAGAATGGATGTTTGACACCCGGGAAGATGAGGCCACCACAGCGTTCGAGAATGATCTGGCTGGCGGAATCCGACTGGCTCTGAATGACTCTGCCAGCACAGAAGCCCTGTTCGGTTGGGTGCAGGATTTAAACAGTTCCGCCAGGTTCCTGTTTCTGGAAGCCAGCCGCAGGTTCGGCGACCACCTGCTCTTGACCGCTGAACTGCGAGCCTTTCTCAACCAACCCGCCGATGACTTCCTGTTCGAGCAACGGGCCGATGAAATCATGCAAATAGAACTGGCTTATTACTTCTAGCCACCACTGGACGTGGGTGGTAAAATGGGGTCATGCGAACCCATCTCAAACGACTGATTGTTCTCTTAGGTGCTTTGTTCTTTTTTCCCAACCATCTTTACGCCAACACGCTTCACCAGCTTCTTGCAGAAAAACAAAAACTGGAAAGGCAGTTCGGAGTTCAAAGTCTTGAGTGTTTTCCTTTTATAAAAAAAATCGGTTTTACGGAAGACCAGATCCCGCTTATCGAGCAATGCCTGACCGGTACCCGCACCCTTAATGAAGCTTTCTCCGATTCCGCAAATTCCAATTATAAAACTATCGGAATCAGCAGTCGGTTCCTGAGCACCGCCGGGTTTCACACCATCCTGATTCCCTGGAACGCCACCAGGGATGAAGTTATCAAATTCCTCAACAATCGGCCAGGTCATGCAGAGCAAACGGCCTTCCTGGATAAAATCCGTGGATTAAAGCAGGAAATTTCCAGAAAACTCAGGATCCAGCAGTTTTATTGTTCGCAGGAAATTTCCAACGACCATTGTTTAAAGGGCTACGAAAACCTGGCTTTGGTAACACTCCCCAGCACCCTCAAGGACATCGGCTGGCAGGAGATCGTCATCACCCACACGCGCACTGCGCCCGACAGCCCCGGAAAACTTGTCCTGAACTTTAACGATTCTCCTGCCGAGATGAGAGAGTATCTGCTGACGGACCCGTTTAAGACCTGGAAACCTAGGCAGAAAATGTATGAAAAAATTCAGGAAAAATACGGTTCGGTTTTTAAAAACAAACTGCAATTGGAAAATCTGGTCTGCGCTGTAGATATTTCGATGGAAGAATGTGAGCAGGGAGCGGACAACCTGGCAAAAGCCAGCCAGAATACCGGTTTCAGAATGCGGCATTGGGGACGGGTGACTATCAATCGTTATGACACCCTTCTCCAGGGAGATTTTCACGCTTTCATCCGCTACGATCTGCCATCCGAAGAAATCCAAAAATATTTTTCTCGCAAGGCTCTGAAAACCCAGGTAGCTGAAAAGGCCACGCTCGCTAAAAAACTGGAAGGCCGGACCAAAAACAACCCCACCCAACTAAGAGTTGTCTGTGACTTGAAAGGTATGAGGTCGGCTCTTTGCGCCGCATCCTTTGAAACCTTCATCCGCTTTGTGAAGAAGAACCGCGACTACCGGGTACAATCCCCTTGGGATACCCTGATGTTTGTCGATGGGACACAATTGGACCGGGTCAACTTCGCTCTCAATTCTAGTTCCCGCGACACCTACCTCTACATTGATGCCAACAGCAACAAAAAAGAACTTGCAAATTATCTAAACCAATTCCATCGGCCTGCCAAATAGGAAAAAGGTTAAGAGGAAAAATCCCTTTGAAAGCCCAATGAGTTAGGATTCCCCTTCAGAGCTACACACACTAACAAACAAAGAGGTCAATGTAACAACATGATGTACAAAAAAAACATGCTTTCAAATGACAATTCAATGAATCAATAAAATTTTTTATGCATCTAAGTACCGAGATCAAAAGTTTCGGCTTGTCGTAGGTAAAAAGCAATTTTCAATGGTATTTTCAATGAATACCTTTTTTAACAAATTGCGCCTTTCCACTCCAAACAGAGATATCTCTCTGTTGGCCCTATTCACAGTCTTGGGCCTCTACCTGATTATCAGGCATTTTTCCAGTTTGACCAACAGCATCGTAAAGTCTACGGCACTTCAAGACGCGGCCATGTACTCCGAGGCACTAGAGGAATTCCGCACCATCTACACCGCCCAAGTAGTAAACCGGTTGATCGGCCACGGCATTGAAATCACCCATGATTATAAAGATAAAGAAAAAGCCATTCCCCTTCCGGCAACGCTCAGCATGGAATTGGCAGATGCAATAAGTAAAAAAAGCACCCGGACCCTTTCACGCCTGTATAGTGACTATCCTTTTCCCTGGAGGACGAAGGGAGGACCGCAGGATACTTTTGAAAGCGAAGCACTCATTGAGCTCAGGAAAAATCCGGACAAACCTTTTTATAGATTCGAAAATTATCAAGGCCAACCCTATCTCCGGTACGCCGTTGCGGACCTGCTAAGGGAAAGTTGTGTCGACTGCCACAACAACCACCCTGATAGCCCCAAAAGAGATTGGAAGCAAGGAGATGTCCGTGGAGTGCTTGAGGTCAACTGGCCCATGGAAACTTTCAACGCCCAGGTAAAATCGGGTCTGAACAAGACCAAGCAAATGTTATGGGCCATCACCGCTTTCTGGCTCATTTTGCTGGGCTGGATGATGTACCGTATTCACCGGTACTCAACGGTATTAAACAAAAAAGTGGACGAACTGGCCGTTTCCAATCAAGAGTTAGACGATTTTGCTTATATAGCTTCTCATGATTTAAAGGAGCCCTTACGGGGAATCCATAATTATTCATCCATCATCATTGAGGATTACGAAGACAAGCTGGATTCGGAGGGCACAGATAAACTGACCACCCTGATTCGCCTGACTAAGAGGATGGAAAACATCATTAACGATCTTTTATATTTTTCCAGGGTTGGAAGGACAGATATCAACCGGGAAAAAACGGACTTAAATCATTTAATTGCGGAAATCACCGATTCTCTTCAGTTTTCAATATCCGAAAATCAGGTTACCTGTCGAATACCTGAAACTTTGCCTATCGTTTCCTGTGATCACGTCAGGCTAAAAGAAGTATTTTACAACTTATTGACCAACGCAATAAAGTATAACGATAAGGAGCATAAATGGATTGAAATCGGCTACCAAGACGAGGATAGGACCAAATCAAGTCCAATTTTTTATGTAAGGGACAACGGAATCGGAATCAAGGAAAACCATGTTGGAAAGGTTTTTAAATTATTCAAAAGGCTACACGGAAGGAATAAATTTGGCGGAGGTACAGGGGCCGGCTTGACCATCGTAAAAAAAATTATCCAGAAACATGGCGGTGAAATCTGGCTCGAATCCACGCCCGGACAGGGAACCACCTTCTACTTCACAATCAATTGAGGAATTGCAATGCCCATAAAAATTTCCATAAATATTTTAATGGTTGAAGACAGCGATATTGACTTCGAAATTACGGAAAGAGCCTTATTAAAATCGGGAATGAAAAAGGAAAATCTGTTTCGCTGCTGTGATGGAGATGATGCCCTGGACTTTTTGCACCAAAGAGGCGTTTATGAAGGCGATGACAAAGTCTTTCGTCCTGGTCTGATCCTGCTGGATTTAAATATGCCGGGAACGGATGGGAGAGAGGTGCTCAATGAAATAAAAACCAATGAAAACCTGAAGGATATACCCGTCTTAATACTAACGACTTCCATGGACGAGCGAGACATTGAAGATTGCTATAAAATGGGCGCCAACACCTATATACATAAACCGGTCGACTTTCCCGGGTTTATGGATGCCATCCAAAGGCTTAAAGATTTTTGGGTGGAGATAGCTATCCTGCCAAGGGGAAATAATATTTTCAGCTGAAATTTTGAAATCCATGAATGCACTAAAAGAAAAAATCAATGTGCTGATAATAGACGATTGCCTCGAGGACCGGTTCGTCTATAAAAACTTTCTGCAAAAAAACAAGGAGACCATTTTTAGCATTCAGGAATGTGAAACCGGCGAAGAAGGCCTGGAAATGTGCGGAACCAGCAAACCGGATTGCGTCCTCCTCGATTACAACCTCCCCGATATGGATGGACTGGAAGTCTTATCAGAATTATTCCCCTTAGCTTTTTCCGTTGTCATGCTGACCGGCGAAGGCACTCAGCAGGTCGCCGTACAGGCATTAAAGAAAGGGGCACAAGACTATCTCCTTAAAGGAGAAATAACCCCCTCAATTCTCACTCAATCTATTATTACAGCGGTGAGAATGTTTAAACTTGAAACCGAAAAACTGCGCTTTGCCGAGGAGCTGAAAAGGAGCAATCAGGCATTACAGGAATTTGCCGGCGTTGCCTCCCATGATTTGCAGGAACCCCTCAGAAAAATCATGCACTTTACGGAAAGAATCAAGCTATTGAGTGAAGACGCTATTGGCGACCAATGCAAAGATTACTTAAACCGACTCCAATCCTCCACAGAAAGAATGTCCCAGTTCATTGATGACCTGTTGAATTATTCCCGCGTCACTACAAAGCCCCAGTCTTTCGAGCCCATCAATTTGAACAAGATTATTGAATCAGTCCTGTCCGACTTGGAAATCAGCATCCTAAAAAAACTGGCCAGAGTGAATGTCGAAAAGCTCCCTGTTATTGAAGCAGATCAATCGCAGATATACCAACTGTTCTTAAACCTGGTCGCAAATGGTCTCAAATTCAACAAGGCACAACCTCCGGTGATCAGCATAACCTGCCAAAAAGGAAATGATAGTTTTTGGGAAATCCGGGTTAAAGATAATGGAATCGGCCTGAATAATGACTCCAGGGAAAAAATCTTCGAACCTTTCTTCAGGCTTCACAGCAAAAGCGAATACAAGGGCACCGGGACCGGACTGGCAATTTGCAAAAAACTTGTAGAGCGACACCATGGCACTATTTCAGCAGATGGCGAGTTGGGAAAAGGAACAACCATAGTCATCAGGTTACCTGAAAAACATTGGCAGGAGGACTAAGGAAGTACCCGTGCTACCCTTGCAGGGCACGTGTGGTATCCCCCATAAATTTCATGCTCCGAATGAGATATCACGCTGGCTACTCGCCGTAGGGGCAGACAGCAATGACTCGTTGGGCCGAGAAAGTAGTTGCTGGCCAGATATAGCTATTGCCAGTTGGCCGCACGCCTAGTGCTAGTGGGGGGTGGCGGTGGGGGTACGCATTTCTTCTGGAAGCAGGTAATGGCGGGTATCGTATTCCATGCCAGTTAGCACGAATTGTTTTCCGATTCCCTTTTCTGCGTTGATCACCACCGGGGCTACCAGATTGGCAGTCATTTCCGTATAGTTTTCAGGAATCGTAACAATGCATCGGGTAAGAAAAGGTGCTTCCACTTCTAAGCCTACCTTTTTTTTATCCTCTTCCATCAACTTCAGTTTGTAGTCCGGCACATACAAGTGGGGATCGGTAATCACAAACGCCAAATGGGGCGACAGAATGGACTGCATCCATTCCATAGGACTTTCCACATTCGGATTGAAAGGAAGAAGGGTAAACCGGGTTTCCTTTTCAAATCCATACAAACCATCGGGGAATTCGATGACCTGCTTTTCTTCAATCTCGAGAGTGCCGAAGCGGGTTGTTTCAACCTTCATTTTTTGATTTTGTCCTTCACCAATTGGGACACCTTGGTCGGGTCAAATTGATGGGAGGTAGCGGCGGTTTGGTTTTCTTCTTTGATTCTTAGAAAAACCTCTTCGCGATAAATTTTAGTTTCACGGGGGGCTTCAATTCCTAAGCGAATGTTCTTGCCCTTTACATCTATAACGGTTATTTTGACATCTTCATTAATTTTGATGCTTTCGCCAATTTTTCGGGTGAGAACAAGCATGGGGCGGAATCCGTTCCAGATTTGCTTATTTATAAGGAAAGCCTGTAAAAAAACTGCTATCGGCGCCATTATAGCAAAAAAGTTCTGAAAAAATAATAATTTATAGCCCCAATCCCAATTGACAGGGTTAGGGGGATTGTGTTAATTTTCGCCTCTTTGGTTGATACAAAATCGTGTTGGGACGGTAGCTCAGTCGGTAGAGCAGAGGACTGAAAATCCTCGTGTCGGCGGTTCGATTCCGTCCCGTCCCACCACTTATTGAAGCAAATAGCAAACCCCGGGCATTGAACCCCATAAAGCCATAATACCCGCAATAGCTAGAAATAAGTCACACAGACCCTAAAAACTATCCCCTTTCCCAAGTAAAAAAATCCCCCACTCGATATTCATACTTCTTTACGGAGGGGCAACGCAAGATGGCTCATTAAGCCGGTAAAATTATTTAGACGCAGAATATACCAACGCGGGTTCACCGCCTCAGCATTGACTCATTGACAATATGGGCACTATGAAATAAATTGTAATGGGGAGAAAAATAATAAAATTTGAGAAAAAAATATCTGCAAGCTCAAGGTGCGAAATATGGTTGATAAGGACTTTAGGAAAGCTGATTTACAAGGCAAAAATTTTTATATGGCTGATCTGAGGGGAGCGGACCTTACAGAAGCTAACCTGAGTAAATCAAATCTTGCCGAGGCGGACCTGAGGGAGGCAAACCTCCAGGGAGCGGACCTTACAGAAGCTAACCTTGATGGAGCATTTTTGCGAGATGCAAATTTGCGCGGAGCCAACTTAACCTCTGCCACTAATATTTTCTGTGTAGACATTGAGTCTGCTTATATTGATAAGGAAACGCAGTTCCCAAACTCAATTAGAATAAAGTGGCGGTCAGACAGAGAATACGTCTGCATGGAAATACATAAAAGAGATAAAAAAGGCCGAAGAAAAGATGGCCGGAGAATAAAAGATAAGGGAAGGCTTTTTGGCAACCGTAGGCAAAACGAAGATAGACGCCATGAAGAGGATAGAAGAACAATCCAGGCAAAAAAATCCAAACCAAAAAAAAGTAAGAAAAAAACAAAGACTTAAAACGACAGATGAGCCCTACCCCCCCCCGAAATACCTTATCTTTTAGATAGATAACAACACCCCTTCCACTTTATGTGGACAAATTTTGCTTTTCCGATATAATATTTACACTTATTTTCCGTTAAAAACTTTAGAGCCTGCTTTTCATGGAATCGGAAACGACACCGCATTGGGGACCAGCCCGTTATTTTTTTAAGCACCTGGAAGATATTTTTGTTCTGTTTATTCTGGTGTCAGTAACCCTTTCTCACTTATTCTTCCAATTTCAACTCTCCCTGCTCAATCTTTATTACGTTCCTATAATGCTGGCTGGCTATTTGCTGGGTAAAAGGCTGGCAGTTCTTTATGCTTTCTTTATCGTTCTTCTGGTTTGGGGTCTGATTTTATCCAACCAGGAGACCTATCTTGCTCTCAAGGGTCAATTTGGATTTAATACGGATCTCACCCTCTGGGGCGGATTCCTTATTTTAGCGGGCTGGGCCGGAAGCTTGTCAGAAAATCTTAAAAATGAATTGAGAACCAGCAACCTCTTAAGAGAAGAATTGGCCAAAGATAAAGAAAATTTAAAAATCCTCAATAAAAGGCTCGTTACTGTAAACCGCAAACTGGAAGAGAAAGTTGAAAAAAGAACCCAGGAGCTCGAGCAATCCAACGAGGAACTTAAAAAACTTTCGTGGACCGACCCACTGACCCAGTTGTTTAACCGCAGAAGCTGTGAAGAACGGTTCAAAAACGAAATCGCGCGGTTTGAACGTACAAAAGAACCTTTCTGCATTATCCTCGGCGATCTCGATCATTTCAAAAGCATCAATGACACCTATGGTCACAATGCCGGAGACTATGTGTTGATCGAAGTGGCCAACACCTTGAAAGAATATTCCCGAAAAACAGATATGGTTTTCCGCTGGGGAGGTGAAGAGTTTTTATTCCTTCTAACGGGGACTGGGATTGGAGGGGGAGTTGTTATAGGAGAAAAAATCCGAACAAAAATTGAGGAAAAGGTTTTTACGTATGAACAACAGACCCTTCCCATTACCATGAGCCTGGGTATCAGCGTATACAAGGAGGGACAGGTGATGGAAGATTGCGTGAAAGAGGCCGATGCAAACCTCTATTCTGCGAAACAAGCCGGCAGAAACCGCCTGCACCCCACCCCAGTATCTAACTGACCACAATAAATTTTTTTCCCCTGCCCAGAGCAAAAATATCAGCCCATTTTTTCAGTTAAACCCCTTATAAACCGATGATTAATTGCTACAGGATTGTGACAATTCCAGAAACCAGATTGCTGTACACTATTGTTACGGTGGTCTAATTTTATCATTTGGTATAGAATGCGAATATCCGCATGAAAAATGAATTTAATTCGTTACAAGGCCTGCAGGCTAAAAATTTCCGTACCCTGAATATAGAAAACCAATGACACTCGACGAAAATTCTATAGAAGCTCTGAAAAAACGCATCAGGGAGCTGGAAAAATCCAACAAAGAGCTTTTTGATGCCAATCAGGCCAAGAGCACTTTTCTGGCCAATATGAGCCATGAGCTCAGGACGCCTCTGAACGCCATCATCGGCTACAGCGAACTGTTGGAAGAAGTCGCCGATGAAATGAGTCTCGAAGAGGAGATCGGACCCGATCTCCAGAAAATCCATTCCGCCGGCAAACATTTGCTTTCTGTCATTAACGACATCCTCGATCTTTCTAAAATTGAAGCCGGAAAGATGGAGCTCTACAATCAGAACTGTGATTTGGAGGTTCTGGTCAAGGAAGTCGCAAGCACCGTCCAACCCATCATTGACAAAAATTCCAACGCATTAGACATCCAACTAGAAAGTGGACTGGGCTCTATGCCTGTAGATATTACCCGACTTCGTCAGGTTCTTTTCAATCTGCTCAGCAACGCCAGCAAATTCACGGAAAACGGAACCGTTTGCTTTATCGCCGAGAGAAAAACAATCAACGAAAAAGGCTGGGTCAACTTGACCATCAGAGATAGCGGAGTCGGCATGGGCCCTGACCAGCTAGCCAGATTGTTTGAAAGTTTTTCCCAGGTACATCCCCCGAATATTCTGAAATATGGAGGCACGGGCCTGGGACTTGCCATCAGCAAACGAATTTGTGAAATGATGGGTGGCGATATTTTTGTTGAAAGCAAACTGGGAGAAGGATCTACATTTTCCGTCCATCTGCCTGTAAAACCCGTGGAAAAGAAAAACCTTCAAACATCCGATTTGCCTGCCGAGGCAAAAAGCTTCATCAGGCAGGATGGCGATAGCACACCTGATTCCATCGAAAAAGAGAACGTAATCCTGGTGATTGATGACGACCCCATGGTTCATGTGCAAATGAAGCGTTCTTTTGAAAAAGAGGGTTATCGCATCGTAACAGCTATCGATGGAGAAGAAGGCCTGGCACTGGCCCGAAAACTTCACCCTGCCCTCATTACCCTGGATATTCTGATGCCCGGAATGGATGGATGGACCGTATTGAGCACATTGAAGGCCGACCCTGAAATGGCAAATATACCGGTGTTTGTCATTTCCATGGTGGATGATGAAAATAAGGGCTATTCCCTCGGAGCTTCAGAGTACCTCACTAAGCCCATTGACCGTACCCGCATCCATATCTTGCTGAAAAAGTACAAGTGGGATAGCGGCTCTGCTCTTGTGGTGGAAGACGACACCAGCACACGAAAAATGCTGTGCAGAGTACTGGAGGATTACGGACTGAATGTCGCCGAAGCAGATAATGGGAAAATCGCCCTTGACCGTGTGCAGGAAAAACCTCCAGGCGTTATCTTTCTGGACCTGATGATGCCTGTCATGAACGGATTTGAGTTTATCGAAGAACTACAAAAAAACCCCGAATGGCGGTCCATACCCATTGTGGTCATCACATCAAAAGAACTCACCCATGCCGATCGCCTGCGCCTGAACGGAGGCGTGCAAAAACTGATCGAAAAGAAATCCCTCGACCAGAATGATTTATTCAAGGAAATTCACGACATTCTGGAAACCCACTCGCAATAAACTTCCTTTAAAAAAACACCTCTTTTAGCCGGAAATTTGCTACAACTTTCCTGGAAATTTTGAATCTAATAACCAACTCACCCGTAAGGGCTTGGGTGATTTACAACCTCTCATTCAATAGGCAGGCTAGTGGAAAACTATGGAACTACTTAAAGAAATTGATACCATTATTGAGGAAGTAAAAGACGAGGCGGACAATCTCAAGGCCGCCGAATCTCATACAGAGGAAGTCGAGGCATTAAAGGAAATGCTGGATGCCTTGATGCGGGGCGCACGTCAGGTACAGGAAAAGATAGACCAATATAACGACCGCCGGTATCGTTAATAATTCCTGCGTACCCCCAAAGCATGAAGATACTTCTTTCGTTAATTCAGTTCCAATCTTTTCAGGTTCGGCAGGCTCTGATTTTTAGCCAGTTCATCGGCTTTTTCCATATCAATTTCGTTGCGAACCAGAATGAGCATCTCCAGGCTTTGCAGGTTTTTAGACTGCAATAAAGCCTTCATTCCCTCTGTGGAAATACGGTTATTATAAAGGTCCAGGGTTTTCAGATTGGCAAACCGGGGTGAGTTGGCAATCGCCAGGGCCCCACGGTCGCTGATCTCGTTGGCACTCAAATCCATATATGTCAGTGCACGGGTATTTTCTGATGCCGCCAGCGCCTCCAACCCTTCATCCCCTATCCGGTTCCGAGTTAGTTTGAGTTCCTTAAGGTTCTTGAAATTTGTTGACTCGGCAATCATCCGAGCTCCTTCAGCAGAAACATCATTACCCCACAAGGAAAGATTCTCGGTATGTTTGAAAGTATCAGATTCCGCAAGAACTTTTATCCCTTCATCTCCTAACTTGTTTCCCTGCAAAGCCAAGGACTTCACATTTTTCAATTCAGGCATTTCAGCGAGAATCTTTATTCCCTTCACTCCGATCTGTGACCGGTTCAAATTGACTTTTGTTCCATCCGGATCCAACCTCTCCTTGATATGAGCCGGAATATCCGTGGGTGGTCCCATTCGCCGACCATAACCATGGCCCCCGTGTTTTCCAGGCTTCCCGCCGCCATGCCCCTTTTTACCCGCACCACCATAGCCACCGTGTTTTTCCGCGTTTCCCGCACCGTGGTCCATATGTTCCCCCTCATGAGGAGAATGTTCTCCTGCTCCTATTGCAGGCAGAGACCAGATCAACCAACCCAAAACTAAAACTCCTTGAACCACTTTTTTATGCATCAGCACGATAGAAATCTCCTTTTTACTTCGCGGTAACACAACGAAATCCAATATAATTTTTTTTCTGGTCCGGAAACGCTTTACCCCGAACCGCCGGACGAGCCAAATCCAGATTGGAATACCATGACCCGCCTTTGATCACTTTAAACTTTTCGCCATAAAACTCGCTAGCATGTTCGTTACCCGAATAGGGTTGATACCAGTTTTCCGTCCACTCCCATACATTCCCCGACATATCCATCACTCCATAAGGACTGGCCCCCTCTGGAAACTTGCCCCCCGGACTGGTGTTGCGGTAATTATCGCCCTTTCCACGAATATTGGCGTTGAGAGCGTCTGGCTCGTTGCCCCAAGGGTAGTGCCTACCATCGGTACCCCGTGCCGCCTTTTCCCATTCCGCTTCTGTTGGCAAACGTTTTTTCGCCCAGAGACAATAATCCTTCGCTTTCTGCCAGGGAAGGCTCACCACCGGCTGGGCAGGATGATTCAATCGGGAATTTTCAAATTCGCGTGGAGGCAACGCACCCGTAGCTTCCATGTATAACGAGTAATCGCCCACGGTGACCTCATACTTGTCAATATGGAAAGCAGGCAAGGTCACCGTATGCGCCGGGGTCTCATCGCGGTACCAGTCCAGAGACTCGGACCGAAACTGTCTCACCGCCCATTGAACATCTTCCTCGGAACTCCCCATGATAAAGGGGCCTTCGGGGATCAAAATGGTCTCCCCCGCAGACACCTTTAAAACTCCAAAGATGCCCAAAAACAGAAAAGCAATCAGGAAAAACCTGACTCGCGTATATTTAATTTTTTTTTCAAAGTCCATTTGCTCATTGCCCCCACGGCTAGCGGGGAATCATTCCTGTTTTACGGGCATATTCAAAAATATTACCCGCTTCGATAATTTCTATCACCTCACCCAGCGATTTCAGGTCATAAGTTTTATTGCTGGACCGGTTGGTGATCGTATCCGCATTCAAATCTATGATCAGGTCATCACCCGTTTTAATCTCCTCGACCAGACGCGTGGCGCATTCAAACGGAATGAAGAATCCGCCATCCACCGAATTACGGTAAAAAATGCGCGCATACGATTCCGCGATGACCGCCCGAATCCCGGCGATCTCCATACAGGCAGGAGCATGCTCACGAGAGGACCCGCAACCAAAATTTTTCCCGCCGATGATGATGGAATACTTCGACTCACTCTGCCCGTTTTCAGTAAAAGGCATATTGCCGCCCGGCAGACCCGCTTGCTTGCCCGGAACTCCTGACAACGCAAATTTTCCGTAGTTCTTGCGCTCTTCAGGATCACTCAAACTGTACACCAGATGCTCAGCGGGAATGATCTGATCCGTATCCACATCATTACCCAGAACGTACGCAATGCCTTCAATCACTTTTTTCATTTTATTTGTTTAAAGTTTTAATTATTGATGAACTCGGCAGGATTGGTAATGTGCCCCGTCAGGGCAGAAGCCGCCGCCGTGTAAGGCGAAGCCAGGTAAACATGCGACTGCTTGGATCCCATCCGACCAGGAAAGTTTCGGTTGGTGGTCGAGATCACGACCTGATTGTCCGTAGCCCGACCAAAGGTGTCCTTGGGTCCGCCAAGACACGCCGCGCAGGAAGGATCGCCCAGATAGGCCCCGGCATTTTTGAAAATATCCACCAGCGTTTCGCCGCCCAGTTTTTCCTTATGCAAATCCTGCTCTACTTCACGGGTCGCGGGAACGATGAACGTATCAATCTTCACTTTCCTGCCTTTAAGAAGCCGGGCCGCCGCCATGAAATCGGTGGTTTTGCCGCCGGTACAGGAACCTATATAAGCCCGGTCGAGTTTCACATCCAGACACTCGCTGACCTTGGCCTTGTTGTCAGGAGAATGCGGTTTCGCCACTACCGGTTCCATCTCACTGGCATTGTAGGTCTTCTTGAAAAAATACTGGGCATCGTCATCAGAATGATAAA
>Ga0233434_1000395_pt1 | contig 50721 bp, 52 predicted proteins | sample SI_122_August201_4_FD_182738 | JGI IMG/M metagenome (GOLD analysis project Ga0233434, IMG submission 182738) | Seawater microbial communities from Saanich Inlet, British Columbia, Canada - SI_122_August2016_120_MG | ecosystem: Environmental > Aquatic > Marine > Inlet | place: Canada: British...
AACATCTTTTTTTGAGTTTGTTTTGAATAATGAGTTAACAAACAATATTTTCTATTTCGTTCTAACCAAAAAAATTTCTTTTCACTCCATTTTAAAGAATAACTTTCAGCATGATAAATTACAGATTCAGGTACAAAATATGATTTAATTCCTATCTGGGCTGCACGCCATCCTAAATCTAAATCATCATGATACAAAAATATGAAAGAATCTAACAATCCTATTTTTTTAAAAACTTTAGATGATGCGAATAAACATGTTCCAGATGCATAACCAATATTTTCAATTTCATGGTAAATATTATTGTCCTCTTCCCCTTTTTCTCGTGCAAATCCAAATCCAAATATTTGGATCATATTTCCAGTACTTTGAATAATTTTCTTATCATCTAAGGAGAGAATTTTTGGTTGATACAATCCATCCCCATTTTGATTATGTGCATCAAGTAAATTCTCTATCCATTTTTCTTCTACAATTGTATCTGGGTTTAATATTACAATAAAATCTCCTTTTGCATTTCTTATTCCTATATTATTTCCTTCACAATACCCAAAATTCTCATGATTTTCAATTAAATGAATACTCCCAAATTTTTCTTTACAAATTCTATGACTATTATCATTAGAAACATTATCTACTACAATTACTTCAAAATTATCATAATTTGTTTTAAATACTGATTCTACACAGTTTAACAATAACTCCCCTGCGTTATAATTTAGAATAATGATACTAACTAAAGAATTGCTTTGCATATTTTTCTCCCATCATTTTACATAAATAATTAAATCTTAATTTTTGTTCCTTCTCCTAAGAGAAATATTTTTTCTTCTTCATTGGATTCAGTAATAGTTGCATTTGATGAAATTATACTATCTCTTATCTTCAATTTACTTGAAATCACACAATCAGACATTACAATGGAATTTTTAATATTACACTTTGATAGTTTTGAATTATTGCCTATGCTTGTGTTTGGTCCAATAACTGAGCCTTCTTCAACAACAGTATCATTTCCTATAATTACAGGCCCAATAATCTTTGCACCTTTTTTAATCAAAACATTTTTTCCAATCATTACACTTCCTTCAATTTTACTTCCTTCTTCACACTTTCCAAAATTATATGGTGTCATTTTTTCAAGAATATTCCTATTTGCATTGATAATATCTTCAGGAGTACCTGTATCTTTCCAATTAGATGTAATTGTATGATGATTAATCGAGTTGTTATTTTGAAGAAGGATATCTAAAGCATCAGTTATTTCTAATTCATTTCTCCAAGATGGTTTAAGATTATCTATGATATCAAAAATCTTGGGTGAAAGTAAATAGATTCCAATAACTGCTAGATTGGTAGGTGGAATTTTGGGTTTTTCAATGATTTTCACAATTTTTTCATTTTGTATATCTGCAATACCAAACCTTGATGGATTATCAACTTCACATAACAAAATAGTTGCATCATAATTTGAATTTTTAAATTCTTTAACATAATCGCTTATTGATTTTTGAATTATATTATCTCCCAAAAAAACTAAAAATTTCTCATCTTTTATGAAATCCTTACATAATCTTATAGCATGAGATATTCCTTTGGGTTGATCTTGTTTGATATATGTAATATTAATCCCAAATTTCTTTCCATCGCCATAATACTCTATTACTTTATTGAATCCTAATCCTCCAATTATTATTGCAATATCGGTTACGCCTGACTCTTTCATACTTTCAATACAATATTCTGACATTGGTTTATTAGCAATAGGAAGTAGTTGTTTTGGACCTGTATGGGTTAGTGGTCTTAACCTGGTTCCATGACCCCCATGTAATAAAATTCCCTTCATATCCATTTTCCTATGTATTTGAGTATAATATTCAATTTAGCTTTTCCATTGAATTTTGTTTAGTGTTTTAATATCTGCAATATCCTTCCACCATTCCTGATTTTTTAAATACCATTCAATTGTAGTTTGCAATCCCTCTTCAAAACTAACTTTAGGGCTCCAACCCAATTCATTTCGAATCTTGGATGAATCAAGACTATATCTAAAATCGTGTCCTGGTCTGTCTTCTGTTAATTCGTAATTTGTAGGATCTTTTTTCATTATAGAAAGAATTTTCTTAATAATAGTTAATACATCTATTTCATTTGATGCTGAAATATTATATGACTCTCCTTTTTTACCTTGATGTAAGACTTTCATAATTGCATTACAATGATCATCTACAAAAATCCAATCACGAATACCTTTACCGCCATTATAAACTGGAATTGGGATATCGTGAGCAGCTAAAATTATTGCCTTTGGAATTAATTTTTCCAAAAATTGCCGTGGTCCATAATTGTTTGTACATCTTGTTACAACAGCATCAATACCATATGTAGTCACATACGAATTTATTAATAATTCTGAAGCAGCTTTTGATGCAGAATATGGACTTGAAGGATTGAATCTAAAATTTTCATCTGCACTTTCTGTTTCTAAACTTCCAAAAACTTCATCAGTTGAAATATGAACCAATCTTTTTTTCTGATTTTTTAATATTTCTAATATTGTAAAAACTCCAATAATGTTAGAATCTATAAACGGTTTAGCATTCAATATACTTCTATCTACATGTGATTCAGCTGCAAAATTAATAATTACATCACATTCATTAATCAAATTTTCCATTAAGACTTGATCTGTAATATTACCTTTCACAAATTTGTAATTATTTGAATTTTCAAAATCTGCTAAACTTTTGTGATTTGAACCAACTAGTTCATCATCTAGATTTACAATACTATAATCCTCATAATTCTTTAGAACATGAATGATAAAGTTTGTACCAATAAAACCCAAACCGCCTGTTACTAACACTTTCATTGGAATTTACGATATATCAGATGATAAAATATGTTGTTATTCTAAATTTTACCTAATGATAGTCGATAACTTTTATTTCTCCCATTTTAAGAAAATTTGTTGTCTGAAGATTTTTCGATTATAAGACTAGAAAAACATGATACAAAAAATACATCTGGTTCTAAGATTAACGGATCGTTAACTGTTGTTTGGCGTGATTGGGATAAATTAATCAAATATGAACCAAAGATGGTTTATGTCAGTTCTGTAAATCCGGGAGAAGTAAAAGGACCTCATCTTCATACTAAAAGGAATAGTTATTTTGTTTGCATTCATGGTAAAGTTGTTTTTATTATTAAAGACAAAAAAGGAAATTATAAAGAAATAGAATCTAGTGCAGAAGAACCTGTACTAATTTTTGTACCTAAGAATGTTCCATCTGCTCACATAAATTTGTCTGATAAAACATCAAGAGTACTTACTTTAGCTGATTTGGCATGGAAACCAAATGATAATGAAATGATCAATGTATCATTTGATGACTATGATTGGGAAAAAATAAATCCACATTAAATTGAATAAAACAATAATTATTGTAAACAATATTGATAATGTTTCACAATTAAATAAAATAATTTTACAGTATCCTGACTCCAAAATTTTCTCATTAAATTATTTTACTCATAATAAATTATTTAAAAATTCTATTGAACATGAAATAGGTGATAATTATCTTACTAGCATTGACAAAAAAATTATCGATACACAAACAATAGATACTGTATCTAATTGGTATCTGCACAAAAATTTTAAAAATTTCTTGATGTTTGATGGAATTAATTTAGCAAGTTTAATTGAAATGGAATTATTTGATTACTTTTCCAAAGTTTACAAAACTGCACTTTCAATAATGAGAATAATTGAAAATGAAAAACCAATTACTTTAGTAGATCTGACTGATTTTAGTGATTTAACGCAACAGATCTGTAATAAGAAAAAAATAAATTATAATAAAATTCATGAAATAAAACATACATCAACATATTTTGATAAAATAAATATAAAATATAATATAGGTTTTTTCCCATTATCTATCACAATTTCAAAGTATAATTATAAGAAAATTAAACATTTTGTTGAAAAAATTACTAAACAATTTTTAAAACTAAACAAAAATTTTGATCCTAAAAAAAAATCAATTCTTCTATTAGATTTCAATTCTGTACATTATGATTTATTATTAAAAGAATTATCTAATTCAAATATGAATATTCTACTTTTAAATCAACGTAGACCTGCAATATGGAATTTACAGTCTTTCAATATTATACGTAAATTGGGAAATAACGTTATTAATTTAAATGATTTTGGTAAAAAAATTGAAAATAAAATGAACCAAAGTACACAACAGAAAAAAAATGAACTTGAGAAAATGTGGGATCTTAATTCTATTTTTGAAGAAATATTTATGATTGAAAATTATAGCATTTGGAACTCGATCAAAGATCATTTTATAAAAATATGTAATTCAAGATTTTATGATTCTATTGAGAGACTAATGTCATTAAATCAAGTATTTACAAAATATGATATATCTGTAATATTGGAATGGGCCGAAAGTGCTCCACAAGAAAAAGAAGTAATTCATGTAGCAAAAAATTTAGGGATAAAATCAGTTTTACTTCAACACGCTATGTCTCCAAATGGTGAAATTTGGGATAAAGCAGGGAAATTTTTTTCATTTTTTTCTAGTCCTTTAATTAGTGATAAACAAGTAGTTTGGGGAGAAACTACCAAGAACTATGCCATACAATATAGGCATAATCCAAATAATATAAAATCCATAGGTAGTCCACGACACGACAAATTTTTTCAAGCAAAAAAAATTAGTAATAAAGGAATGATATTACTAGCTACTACTGGAATAAGTGAATTTTTTGCAGAAACATCTACAACCAATGATTATCTTAAGTTTAATAATTTTGTACAAGAAGTATGCCGTGTTGTAAAAAATCTAAAAGATAAAAAACTTGTAATTAAACCTCATCCACAACCAGATTTTGTTAATAATATTATTGATTTAATCAAAGATATTGATCCTCAAATAGAAATTGTACTTGACACCGATCTAGTTGAGTTAATTAATTCGTGTGAAATATTGATCACTTTTAAAAATTCTACAATATCTCTTGAATCTATGATCTTAAACAAACCCACAATATCTCTTCAAACTGATAAATGGGCTGAAGAAAGTGAAATTGTTAAAAAACATGGTTTAGTATCCATTTCTAAAATTGAAGATATTGAACCTACAATTTACAGAATTCTCAATGATGAATCATTTAAAACTGATATTTTGAAAAATTCAAAAAATTTCTTAGACAAATATTTTACAAATCAAGGTAATGCATCAACAAATTTAACAAAATTTCTTGAAAATTTTTAAAACACTATAATTAATGCTCAATTACTTGACAATAGGAGTTTTTTTTAATTGAATGCATTAGTGGTAGGAAATGGCTCTATAGGTAAAAGGCATATTCAAAACCTACTTTCAATTTCAAATTATAATATTATCATATCTACTAAACAACGAAAACCTAAATCATTAAATAAAAAAAGATGTATTTTTGTAAAGTCATTAAATGAAGGTTTACAATACAATCCATCAATTGGGTTTGTAACCAATGTATCTAGTGAACACATACAAACATCATTATTACTGGCAAAAGCTGGATGCCATATTTTTATAGAAAAGCCACTTTCAAATTCTTTGAAAGAAACTGAAAAATTATTGAATATGGTGAAAAAGGAAAAACTTGTAACATTAATGGGTTGTAATTTACGATTTCATAGTTGTATTAAAAAAATTAAATCATTAATTGAACAAAAAACAATTGGTGAAATTATTTCAGTAAAATCTGAATGTGGTACTTATTTACCAGAATGGCATCCTAATGAAAATTATTCTATGAGTTATGCAGCAAGAGATGATCTTGGTGGTGGGGTAGTATTAACATGTATTCATGAAATCGATTATCTTTATTGGTTTTTTGGAGAAATAAAAGAAGTTTTTTCAATTACAGGTAAGTTCAGTGATTTAAAAATAAAATCCAGTGATTTATCTGCAATTATTTTAAAATTTAAAAATAATATCATAGGTGAAATTCATTTAGATTATTTTCAAAGACCTGAATTTCGTTCCTGTAAAATTATAGGTACTAAAGGAACCATTTATTGGGATTCAACAAATAATGAAGTTAAGCTTTTTGATATAAAAAAGAAAAAATGGATTACTAAATTAAAAGTAAAAAATTATGATAAAAATAAACAATATGTAGATGAACTTTCCCATTTTCTTAATTGTGTTAAGATGAAAAAAAAATCAATTAACGATTTAACTCAAGGTATTAAAACATTAAAAATTGCTTTAACTACAATAAAGTCTTCTAAAGAAAAAAAACTTGTCAAAATTATTTCTTAAATAAATTCAATTTCTATATTCCAATTTAAAAAGTACTTCCGCCATTTTAAATTCAATTTCTGTATCTATCATTAAACCTGATTCTGGAGAAATTTCATATGGTAAAGCTTTTGGCATTATAGGATCACCAAATTCCAAAAACTTTTTTGCATCAAAAGTGAATAATCCATTTAATTGAAAAACTATTGGTGCCTTTTGTCTACTTTTTGGTCTTTCTTTTAGTTTTTTACTAAGGCGTAAGTATCCCTCCTTATTTTTTTCCATCATATTGAAATATGGATTAAGATGTTGACGATAAACTCCATAAACGGCATCACATTTTTTCTTTTTTATTAATTCTATGGTTTTTTTAATATCTGAATTTTTGATGAATGGTACTGTACAATCCCTATTCACAAAAATTTCAAATTCATATCCCAATGAATATAATTTTTTGATTGCATGAATGAATACATCTCCTACAGATGTAGTGTCTGAAGATAACTTTTTTGGACGAATAAAAGGGACTTCTGCACCATATTTTTTTGAAATTTCTGCAATTTTTTTATCTTCTGTAGAAACTATCACATGACTAAATAATTTTGAATTAATTGCAGATGTAATTGTATGGGCAATTAATGGTTTTTTTGAAATAATTTTGATATTTTTATTTGGTATACCTTTTGAACCTCCTCTTGCACAGATTAAACAAATTGGTTTCATATTTTATCACTAGTTTATTCAAGAAATATTTGACCAAAAAATTGGAGAATCTTTTTTTATGTCAGTCTTTATGGTTTTTCCTAAAATTGATGAAAGATATTTGGGTTCAATCCCATCAGCAGGTCTTTTAATCATGATGTCTTTTTCTTGAATTTTTTCACCTTGTTGTAAGTCTCGTTTGGCAGTAATCGATTTTCTTATTGCAAGCCTATTTTCTATCTCAGAAGACTGAGGAATTTTTATTCCATCTCCTTTCATTTGATCAATTTCACGAATTTGAGAAATTAATGATTTTAATCCATTTGGATCAATAGAAAAACCATGATCCGGTCCTGACATATTTTTGTCTAACGTAAAGTGTTTTTCAATTATATTTGCTCCCATACTTACTGCTACAATATCAACAAGTGAAGATTCTCCATTATCTGAATATCCAATTGGAAAATCAAATGTTTTTTTTAAAGTGTTTAACACATTCATATTTACTTCGTGTGGTTGTGTTGGATAATTTGCTACACAATGTAATAAAGCAATTTGATTATTTCCTTCAAATAAACAACAATTTACAGCATCTTCAATTTCATTTAAAGTGGCTAATCCACTAGAAATTATCATTGGTTTTTGCATTTTGGCAATCCTACCAATAAGAGGTAAATTTGTTAAATCAGACGAAGCAATTTTAAAACATGGGACATCTAATTCATAAAGAAATTCTGCACTTTCAATATCAAAAGGGGTTGAAAAAAATGTCAGTTCTGTATTTTTTGCATAATCCTTTAATTCTTTAAACTGGCCAAATGTTAATTCTGCATTTTTAAATACATCAAAATATTGATTTGTTTCTCTCACAAAATTTTCAGTTTTATAGGTTTGAAATTTAATGGCATTTGCTCCAGATTTTTTTGCTGCATCTATTAGCTTTTTACCAATATCTACATTCCCATTATGATTTAATCCTCCTTCAGCTATGACAAACGTTTCTTTATCATTTAATGTAGTAGAATCAATTTTAAACATAATTTCATCTTCCAAAAAATCTATTTAAATAAAATTTTTGTATTAATAAAAAAACTACCATGCTGTCCATCCTCCATCAACTACCATATTTGAACCAGTCATATATGATGAGGCATCTGATGCTAAAAAGATCAAAGCACCTGTAAATTCATTTTTCTTTGCCATCCTACCGATCATCGTTTTTTCTGAATATTTTTGAATAAACTTTGGATCTTGATTATTCTCAACACCTCCAAGTGTTAACGTGTTTATTCGCACTCCCGTATTTCTCCAATATGATGCCAAATATCTTGTAAAATTAAACAATGAACTTTTTGTTACCGCATATGCTGCAGTAGAATTGAGACCACTATCTCCATAAATTCTTTGATCAGCAGCTACTATTCCATACATAGAACTTATGTTAATGATAGAACCTTTTTTTTGTTTTACCATAATAGAACCAATTTTTTGATTACACAAGAAAACACCAGTTACATTTACAGCAAATATTTTATTCCATAATTCTAAGGGAAATTTTTCAAACGGTATACTTCGTTCTTTTTGTGTTTCTGGAAAAACAGCATTATTTACAAGAACATCTATTTTTGAGAATTTTTTCATGACTTTAGTAATTGCATTATCTATGGATTTTTTATTGGAAATATCCATTTTAATAGAAAATGGTGATGCATTATATTTTTTCTTTAATTCATTTTCAATTTTTTTACACTTGGTATAATTAATATCTGCAAGAACAACATTTGCACCAGCACTGCTTAGTGCGGTTGCATACTGTGTTCCTAATAGACCTGCAGCACCTGTTAAGAATACAACTTTTTCGGATAAATTATTCATTTTTTTAACGTCCATTTTTCTTTTTGAATTTTAATTAACCTATAAAACATGGATATTAAAGATTTTTAAAAAGAAAATTCAATTTTAAAAGAATGAAAACATGGACCAAACCAACTTATGATAAGAATGGCATGACTCAATGGTATTGGAGAGTAATAGGTATTGAAAATTTTAAACTTGGAGAACATGTAGAAATTGGTTCATTTACAATTATTGATGCTAAAGAGGGAATAACAATTGAAGATAATGTAAAAATTGGATGGAGTTGCTCTATTTTCAGTGTATCTACAATTGATAATAAAAATGGAAAAATTATTTTGAAAAAAGGTTGTAAGATAGGTGCAAACTCGGTTATAATGCCAGGAATTATTGTTGGAGAAAATTCTACAGTTGGAGCAAATAGTTTAGTAAACAAAAGTATTCCAGCAAATGAAGTATGGGTAGGAACTCCAGCTAGAAAGATAAATTAATTTTTTTAATATGGAAAAAATCCTCTTTAGAACTTCAGGTGGTAGAATTCGTAAGAAAGAATTGGGTTTAGGACATGTTTTTAGATGCATTAATCTGGGTTATCAATTAAAACCTCATCAAATTCAATTTTTAATTGAAGATTATGGTTCAGTCTCACCAGTATTACAAGAACATGGTTTTAAAAAAATATTCAATTTAATTCCAGGATTATCTGTAACTGATGACATTAAAAAAACAACAGCACATATTCTAAAAAATAATATTTCTATATTGATCGTAGATAAATATGGATTAACAAATCGGTATATCGAGGCACTGAAAAAAATCGTTCATGTAGTTGTAATTTCTGATTTAAAAAATATTGAATACAATGCAGATCTTGTTATTGATGGTTTTATAGGATTTAATAATAAAATTACAAAAAATAAATTCAAAACTAAGTGTTTACTTGGTCCAAAATACCAAATATTACATCAACAATATGACAAAATACAAAATTACAAAAAAAAATATGATTTGTTAATTACGTTAGGTGGCTTTGATGCAAATAACCTCTTAGAAATTATTCTTAAAAAAATAATCAAATATGAAAAAAAAATAAAAATAAAAATAATTCTTGGCCATGCAACAAAAAAAACATCAATACTCAAAAAATTTGTTACAAAGAACAATGAAATTATAATTATTAATAAAACAAATAACATGAAAAAGGAAATTTCTAGTACAAAATTTGGTATTTGTGCTGGAGGGATAACAACTTATGAATTTGCCACTTTACACATACCTTTTGCAATTGTATGTCAATATAAACATCAAATTTTTACGGCAAAAGAATGGCATAAAAGAAAAATTGCTAAAAATCTAGGATTTATTCAAAAAGATTCAAAGAAAATTGACTTTTTTCTTAATCAATTAATGCAAAATAAAATTATTCTAAATAAAAGTAATTTAGTTGATGGATTGGGTTCTCAAAGAGTATCTAAAGAAATACTAAATATGTTCAAAACCTAAATTCTGTTATTATAGAAATGTTTTTGAATGGGATTAACCTAGAAAATTTGAAATTTATGGTGATCTGATTGTTTCCTGCACCTAACGAATTAAAAAAATATCTTGGAGAACTTAGACCTTGTGTTATTTGTAATGGTAAAAATCTTGAAGCATGGGCTAAGTTAGATTATCTTGAAGCAAAAAAATGTAAAGATTGTGGAATGATTTCAGTAAATCCTCACCTAAATGATGAGGGTTTATCTAAAGTCTATCAAGATTATTTTACACATCGACTAGATGAAAAAGAACTTTTTGAAAAACGAAAAATCATGTATAAAATTGATCATGATTGGGTTACAAAATTCATTAATCATGGAAAAATGTTGGATGTTGGATGTTCAGGAGGTCAATTTCTTAGTATTTTTGATTCTAAAAAATGGGAAAGACAAGGAGTTGAGATTGATAAGGATGCTGCAGAATTTGCCAAGTCCAAATATGATATTCCTGTGAGTATTGGTTATTTTCCGGAAATTTCATTTGAAGAAAAATTTGATCTTGTAGTAATTAGAGGGGTAATAGAACATTTTTCAGATCCAATTTCAGTTCTAAAAAAATGTGCTGAAGTTTTAAAACCAAATGGGTTTCTTTTCATTACTGCAACTCCTGTTGGCAATTCTTTTGCATTTAATGTATATCGAGAAAAATGGCATCTTTTCACTCCTTTAGCTCATATTCATTTTTTTACAGTAGATTTACTTTCACAAGTTTTGAAATCTTTTGGACTGTCATTAATTGATCAACATTATCAGTATGAAGAAACACCGTATGCTAATCCTGAAAATGATTTTGCAAAAATTCAAGAGGATATAGTTATGATTTCTCAAGGTAAGCAAGATAAAATCAAAACATCTGTTACATTTTCAGGTAGTATGATGACTGCGGTATGGCAGAAAATTCAATGATTAATGAAATTTCAAGTAAATTTATGAAAATACTGAAGAATTAAAACATAGGAAAATATAATTTTTGATTATGAAAACAGCTGTAATTACTACTGGTGGATTGGGAACTAGATTACTGACTACGACCAAAGAAAGTCCTAAAACTATGTTGCCATTATATAATAAAGCATTTGATAATGGAGATCCTATGTTACGACCTCTTATTGAATTAATATTTCTCAATTTATACCATCATGGATTTAGAAAATTTTGTATAATCGTTGGTTCAAAAACAAAATCTTCCATTTTAAACCATATGTCTATTGATAAGTCATTCATTAATCTACTAAAAAAAAGAAATTCTTTTTACGATAAAAGATTCATCAAAACACTATCAGATTTATACAAAAAAATTGATAATTGTGAGATACACTGGATAGAGCAACCAACCCCTATGGGATTTGGCCACGCATTACTTTCTGCCAAAAAATTTGTAGCTAATGATAATTTCCTTCTTCATGCAGGTGACACATATTTTCCAAATTATGATTTTATTCCACAATTAATCAAAATGTATAAAAAAACACAAAATTCTTCATGTGGACTTTTACTCCAATCTAAAAAACAGCTAAAAGGATATGGTATTGCAGAAATTAAAAAGACAAAAAACATGAATCTTGTATTAAATGTTGAAGAAAAACCAAAATTTCCAAAAAGTAATTTAGTAATTCTTCCTGTTTATGCATTTAATCCAATGATTTTTGATGCTCTAAAACACACTAAAATTGGACATAACAAAGAACTTCAAGTTACAGATGCAATTAAGACATTAATTAATTGGAATGAAAGTGTTGTTGCATCAAAGATGACCAAACAATGGTTTGATATTGGTACGCCTCATAATTATTTTAAGGCAATAACACATTCCTACAAACAGAATAAAATATGAGCCTGATACGGTATATTTTACAAGGAATTACTTGAATAAGGTTTATTTTTGAATATTTTAGAATTCATTATGATTTGATGTTCCAAAATAGTAATTCTCTAAAAAAATATAATTCTTTAATTTATACTCTTATGATATTTTCAAGTTGTGAATAAAACATTGATAGAAAAAACTAAGAAAGATAAAATCATTTTTTGGTTAGCTGCAGATCTTACTTATTTTGGTTTAGCAAAATTTTTACAGGATAAACATGATTGTGATCTTTTTGCAATAATAGATATCACACAAAAACCAAAAAAATTCTTTCAAGAACAGGATTTAGTTAAGTTTCAAAAAATTTGGTTTTATCATGATCACATATTAAAAAATCATAATACAGATCTTCAATATTTGTCATCTTTTGAAAAAAAGTACAACATTAATTTGTGGAGTCTTGCACATAACGAAAGGATCTTTTATAGATTTAATCAATTTCATAAATTTTCAAGCGAAGAAATTCTGTCAATTTTAGAACAAGAATGTAAATTATTTGAAAAAATTCTTGATGAGACAAAACCTGATTTTCTAATAATGTATATGCCAACTCTTCATCATAATGAACTCTTCTATGAAATTTGTAAATCAAAAGGAATTAAACTTTTGATACTAAGACCTACTGCGTTTGGATATAGATACATGATATCTCAGGAAGTTGAAAAAATTGATGAACTTGATAATAAACAATCAAAATACGATAGATCTTCTAAAGAGTTATTTGAATTTTTGAAAGGAAATGATTCTTTCAAACAAGCTGAAAATTATTTATCTGAATTTCAAAACTCAAAATTTCAGTATTTGAAAGCAATAATGAAATTTCTTTTTACTTCCAATTCAAACGAAAAAACTCATTATACATATTATGGGAGAATCAAGTTCCGTGTTTTTAGAAAAGTATTACTTTATACACTAAAAAAAAAATATCGAGAATATTTCATGAAAAAACACTTACTACATCAAGTAAATGATAAAATTTCATTTGTATATTTTCCATTACATATAGAGCAAGAACAAATCCTACTTATTCGATCTCCATTTTATACAAACCAAATAGAAGTAATTAGACATATTGCAAAATCATTACCCATGGGCTACAAATTATGCGTCAAAGAACATCCAATGATGGGTATCCGTGGTTGGAGAAGTATTTCCGATTATAAAGAAATTATGAATATACCTAACACTGAATTAATCCATCCTTCACTAAAATCAGAAGATATTCTAAAGAAATGTTCTTTGGTGATAACCATTAATGGTACATCTAGCTTGGAGGCGGCTTTTTACCAAAAACCTTCCATAACATTTGCTAATTCTGACTTCTCACATCTTCCTTCTATAGGCCAAATCAAAGATCTTAATGATTTACCTCATATCATTCGTAAATATTTACAAGAAAAAGTTTCTCTTCAAAGTTTAAATGAGTATGTGGATCTTGTAGATGAAAATTCTTTTGAATTTGATCTAGGTGGACTAAGTAATAAAATGCTAAACCATTTTTATTTTGGAGGATTTTTAGTGGATAATGAAATCTCATCTCAATCCATGACATTATTTCTAGAAAAGAATATTACATTTTTTAATACGCTTGTAGATGAATTCATAAAAAAAATCATTCATTACAAAAATCAGTGAAATCAATTAATGCATAATTTTTATATATTAATAAATTCTCAACAAATAAAATAATTTGGATATTGGTTTTATAAATTGATTAGCCTATAAAATTAAGAATATAATTAAATGATAAATAATTTTTCAATACTTTCTATATTTTTCTTTGCTTGTTTTAGAGTACACATCCGTTCATCATATTGATTATGTTTTACAAAATTATAAAAAATACTTGCCTGTTTGTAAAATCCAGGTTTAAAATCCCCTTCATTTTCACTTTCATTGATTAATTTTGGAATATACTTTCTAATTGGTTCTTCTATAGTTGGTTCAATAATTTGCATTCCTTTGTAAAAACGTGCTTTTTCTATTGGATTCAATTCAATTTTTTCATCTTTATGAATCACTTCTATCTTAAAATTTGATGGTGCATTCCAATTTGAAATTAAATTCACGATATCGCCTCTTTTTGTTTTAAAAATTGCTGTTAATCCTGATAATTCTCCATCTATTGTAAAATGAGTAGTATTTTCCAGTTTTAGATCTTTAAAAAAATAATTCATCAAATCTATAATATGTGAGCTATTATGATAAAAATTTAGTTTATTTTTTTCAGGAATGAAAAAAGTTGCATTGACATTAGATTTGGATTCTATGAATTTTTTAACCCATGCAGTACTATTATAATATCTTCTATTATAAGCCACAAAAATTTTTTCGTTATTTTTTTCTATAATTTCTCTAATTTCTTTAGATTTTATTGAAATAGGTTTTTCTACAAGAATCGGTTTGTGGATTTCTATCAAGTTATTTAGAATTTCCGAAGTTACATCAATGTCCACTGCTATCATTATTGCATCATAATCATTAACAATATCATGAAGTTTATGCCAATCTGGGATTATATTTTTAATGTCAAATTTTTGTGCAAATGCTTTAATGTTTTTTGAATCTTTTCTAGACGAAATGGATGATATGTTAAACCCTGCTTTTCGTAATGCTGGTATGTGAAATTCTGAGATAGGTCCAGAACCTATGTATGCTAAATTCAACAATTATGAAATCCTAAATTTTTTATTCGCTAAAATATTATTTGGCGAAACAGGCAATTTGATATCCTTTTTAAGATCATTAGAAATTATCGAACCTAATATACAATGAATATTATTAAAGGCAATTTTATCATTGGATCTATTTTTTTTATTCATGATAGCATCATTAATTATTTGATTACATGGAATATATTCATCAGAAAATAATTTTCCATGGCCTAATTTTTTATCTGCTACCTGATGTCTATAAATTTTATTACTTATTTCACCATCGATACTATAAACACTAAACAAATTATTTGAATTAATGACCATGTAGGCATTTTCAAAAATTATTATTATTATTTCACTTATTCGACTAGAATTTGACATACTTAAAATAAATTCGAGATTGTTTTTAAATTTCCAAATTGAAGTACCTTCAAAATATAACAAATCTTTTGATCTAGGATTAATTTTATCTGAATAAAGATTTGAAATAACACTTTTTGGATTACTTCCAAAACATTGTATTGCAAGATCTACCAAGTGTGATCCACTAGTAGATAAATCTAATGCTCCGGAATAGCAAATTATTTTTTTTATTGAACCAAGTTGATGTTTTTTCTTGATTTTTTCTACTTCTGATTTGATATTTAGATATCTGTAAGAAAGATGTATTCTTATTTTTAATTTTCTTTTTTTTACTAATTTTTTGAATTCATATGAATTTGATATTGATGTTACTATTGGTTTTTCAATTATGAAATTTTTAAATCCAATTGAACTTAATTGCTCTAACAGTGGAAAATGTGTTGGTCCAAGTGTACTAATAATTATAGTAAAAGATTTTTTTTCAGAAAGATTTTTTATTTTTGCATGATTAATATTTTTATAGAAACCAACAATATTTGGATATTGAGTAGGATTATATTTTTTATTTATTTCAGTGTTTTTATCAATACATATAGTTGGTTTTTTTAATTTTTTTAAAATTTCCAAATGTCTTTTTCCAATAGAACCGACTCCGATTAAAATAAATTTTTTCATAATTTTACACTAATCCGAATATTATACACTATAAATGAATTGGATGCATTTTCTTCAATTCAAAATAATGATTATTTCATATCGGTAAAATTTTTTCCTGTAATAAAATTTCCTTTATTTGTTTTTCTGTAAGTAATTCAACTTTATCTGAAGAATACTGTTCTTTTAACTCTGTTTTTTTCAAATTTTGCATTTTTTCAATTCTCTTTTGTAAGTGATCTTGTAAAATAACATAATCATCTTTATCTTCAAATGTATTTCGTATCTCGTCACTATTAATTAATGACTCATGGTATTTTTCTCCAGGTCTAACTGGAATAATTTTTGATTGGATATCATTTTTCACCAAGTCTATTATCACATTTTTTAAATCTCCTAATCTATATGCTTTTAATTTGGGAACAAAAACTTCTCCACCTTTACCTTTTTGATATGATCTAATAATAAAATCCAGAGCTTGATTCATTGTGATGTTGAACCTTGTCATTGTAGGATCAGTAATAGTTAATTTTTTATTTTCTTTTATTTGATTTAAAAAATGTGGAATAACTGAACCACTACTTGCTAATACATTTCCATATCGAATTGCAGTGAATTTTGTTTTATGTTTTTCAGGATTTGTATAATTTCCAGCAGTCACAAATAATTTTTCCATTAATAGTTTTGTTGCTCCATATGTATTCAATGGTGAAACTGCTTTATCAGTTCCTACACAAATTGCAGTTTCTACATTTTCATGTAAACATGCGTCTATAACATTCTGTGATCCCAAAACATTTGTTTTGATTGATTCAAATGGGTTGTATTCTACTACTGGAACATGTTTTAACGCTGCAGCATGGAATACAATATCTATATCTTCTATTGCTTTAATGAGTCTAGGTAAATCTCTTATATCTCCAATTAAATATCGTAATCGCTCATCATTTAATTCAGATTCCATACTAATTTGCTTATTTTCATTTCGACTGTAAATTCTTACAATCTCTGCATCCATCTCTAAAAGACGCTTTGCTAATGCTTTCCCCAATGAGCCTGTTCCACCTGTAATTAGTATTTTTTTCCCTTTGAACATAATAATCAGTTTTAAACAGAGTAAAATAAACTTACGTTGGATTTTTTTTGAATGTGTTTAATTTAAAATAACTAAATACAATATTTTTTGTATAATCTATTTATGGTGTTGATTATTTTGTTAACATCTGTTTTGGATAGATTTGGATGAGTTGGAATTGAAACTATTTCCTCCCCAATTTCTTCCGTAACAGGTAATTTCATCCCATTTTGAAAATATGACATTTTGTGAACTGGTTTGTAATGAATCCCAGTTTCTATTCCATCTTCCAACATTTTTTTCATGAATTTTTTTCTATTTTTTATTCTAATCCAATAAAAATGATAAGAACAATCTTTAGAAAAATCCATTTTATTTTCAACAATTAATTCTTTACTATACCGCATAGCTATTTTTCTTCTAATTTCATTTGTTTTATCTAATTTTTTTAATTGTACTGATCCAATTGCAGCTGAAATTTCATTCATATAGTGATTCCAACCTAGTGATTTAACATCATAGTTGTATCCAACTCTATCCGTTATTCCACACCATCTTAAAGAATGCAATAATTTAGTTTGAGTAGAAGAATTTTTTCCATTTAAGCAAATTGCCCCACCTGTAGGCATTGCTAAATTTTTGACAGGATGAAAACTAAAACATACTGCATCATGATGCTGACCAATTTTCTCTCCATTGTATGTTGCTCCAGCTGAATGTGCTGCATCTTCAATAATTGGAATATGGTTTTTTTGTGCTAACTTTTTAATTTTTAAGATATTTGATGTCATCCCTGCAAAATCTACATAGATTATTGCAGCAGTTTTTTTAGATATTTTTCTTTCTAGATCATGTAAATCAATACAAAGATTTGATGAATTTATATCCACAAAAACTGGTTTTCCTCCATTATGGACAATTGAGCTTACAGAACTTACAAATGTTAAAGAAGGAACTATGACTTCTTTATTTTTAACATTAAACAATGATAATGCTAGTTGTAATGCTGCAGAACCACTATTTACAGCAATACAATGTTTTGATTTTGTATATTTGCAAAATTCATTTTCAAATTTTTTTACATTATTTACTCCACTACCAGAAGCCCAAAATTTAGATTTTAAAACATCCGTGACTGATTTAACTTCATCATTTGAAATATACGGTTCAAATAATTTTATCATATTAAATCATGAAAATTATCGGTAAATATCTATAGTGATCTTTTATACTAATTAAATTAAAAAATATTATGGTAATTGCAATAATTCAAGCAAGATTTGGTTCAATTCGATTACCTGGTAAAATCTTAATGAAAATACAAAATAAGCCTATTTTGTATTATGTTCTCAATCAGGTTCAACATAGTGAAAAAATCACAAAAATAATTGTAGCAACAACAAAAAATAGACAAGATGATCAAATAGTACATTTTTCTAATTCTTTTGGAGTTGATTTTACTCGTGGTGATGAGAATGATGTATTAGATAGATATTATCAATGTGCAAAAGAATTTCCATCTGAGATTTTTGTTAGAATAACTTCTGATTGTCCTTTAATTGATCCAAATCTTATTGATCAATGTATTGATGAATTTACAAAAAACAATTATGATTATTTTAGTAATATACATAAAAAAGATGGTAATTCATGGGTATACGATCCAAGTGGATATCCTATGGGATTTTCTGTAGAAGTATTTTCATTTGATGCATTACAAACAGCTTGGATAAATTCTAAAAAATTATCTGAAAGAGAACATGTTACACTTTACATATTAAATCATCCAGAAGAATTTAGAATTGGGAACATGGAAAACTCTGATGATCATTCTGATATTCGTCTCACATTAGATCATAAGGAAGATTTTGATTTAATAAAAATGGTTATTGAATATTTTCCTAAAAATGAAATTTTTAATTTGCCAAAAATTATTTCATTTATTGAAAATAACTCCAAATTAAAAAATATTAATTCTAAATATAGTTTTGATGAAGGTCTAATACGTTCATTAAGAGAAGACAAAATTCTTGATAACTTAAAAAGTGATTAATTATATTTAATTTTTAAATTATTATTTAATCAATTGACCTTTTTTATAATTGATTTTTGCTTTTTTATTTAATATTTTTTTTAACAATTTTGGTTCTAATCCATTTCTGTGATTTGTCCTTCGTAATCCAATTTTTTCTGAATTAAATATCTCTCCTTTTTTGATTGATTTTATTGCAACAATTTTTCTTCTAAAATCATTTTTATTTTTTAGCTCTAGTTTTGTTGGTTTAACAATTTTTGATCCTAAAATTGTATGTGCATTTTGTATGGTGTTTACCCATTCTTTTAGACCTTGAGGATCTTCTGAAAACCAATGGTCAGGACCAGTAAGATTGTGAGAAATCGTAAAATGTTTTTCAAAAAATACTGAACCGTAAACACATGCCATTGCAGCAGTAAGATTCCCTTGAGTATGATCAGAAATACCTAAAGGCAAAAACGGAAATTTTTCTTTTAACATCTCAAACTTTCGAAGATTTACATGATTTAATGGAGTCGGATATTCTGAGGTTGTCACTAATAGAATTGTGGGGTATCCATCAAAAGTTCCTATTGCCTTCAGAGCATTTTTAATTTCTTTCAAATTTGACATTCCAGATGAAAGAATTATTGGAAGTTTTGTTTTTGAAATTTCATCCAAAAATGATAAATTAACGATTTCATCAGAACTAATCTTAATTGCTTTTACTTGAAGTTCTAACAATAAATCTAAATCAGATTTATTTTCTGGAGTTGATAAAAACATAATTTTTTCATCCTTACATTTTTTGCTGATTTTGAACCATTCTTCTTTCGAAAATTCACATTTCTTAAATAACTCCATTTGGGATTTTGTAATTTTTTTACCTTTAGAAAAATAAGTATACTTTAATGAATTATCAGAAATAAATTCTTCTGCTTTAAATGTCTGAAATTTAATTGCAGTGGCACCAGAACTTTTTGCAATTTTTATCATTTCAAAAGCATTTTTTAGGCTCCCATTATGGTTTATTCCAGCTTCTGCAACAATTTGGGGAAATTTGATATTTTTCATGATTTTTTCCATTATAATAAAATGTAAATTTTTATTTGTATTATGTTTTTTTATTTTTAATTTCTTTATTAATGAAATCTAAAAAATCCTTAAACGATTTATACTATCTTTTTATTATTGATTTATGTTCAATTTACATAAGAAAAAAATATCTGTAAAAAAAATATCCAAATTTTTGAATTATGAATATACTGGAAAATCTTTTAATATTTTTTCTCCTAGCTCATTAAATAACATTAAAAATAATTCAATTTTATTTTATACAGATACAATAAATTATAAATTTAATTTGAAAGATAATGTTGACTATGATCTGGCAAAATTATCAAATTTTAAAAATATTATTGTAATTGTACCAAAAAATATGAAAAAAAATCTAACTGTTCCAACTATTCTTTCTGAAAATCCCCGATTAGATTTTCAGCGTGTTATTTTAAAATTCTTTTCAACCCCCAAATTCAAATCAAATATTCATAAAACAGCTGTAATTGAAAAAAATACGATTATTGGATCAGATGTGTATATTGGTTCAAATTGCTTCATTGGAAATGGAGTCAAAATTGGTGATCGAACTAAGATTCTAAGTAACACTGTAATTTATGGGGATACTGTAATTGGTTCTGATTGTGTAATATCTTCAAATACAACAATTGGTAGTGAAGGATTTGGTTTCAGTTTCACTGGTGAGGATTTTACTCATTTTGCACATTTAGGTTCTATAATTATTTGTAATGATGTTTGGATTGGTTCAAATTGCACCATTGAGCGATCACAATTAGATGAAACATTCATTGGTGATCATGTTAAAATTGATGATCTAGTACATATTGCTCATAATTCGATCATAGGAAAATTTTCTCAAATAACTGGTGGTACTGTAATTTCTGGTAGGGCAAAAATTGGTGAAGGGTGTTGGATTTCACCCAATTCTACCATTGATAATGGGTGTGAAATTGGTAATAATTGCATTGTAGGAATCGCATGCTTAGTTAGACAAAATTTCCCAAACAATTCTGTAATAGTAGGTAACCCTGGAAAAATATTACGTAAAAATTCTAAGGCTAATCATAATAAAACTTAATTAGACTTTTTTTATAAAATCAAACGTTTGAATTCAATTAAAGAAATTTTTGATGAATTAAATATTGTTCTTGATGATACCGATAAACAATTGATAACAGATTTTCAAGAAAATGGTTATTGTATTATTCAAAAATCAAATTTTGTTGCTAAAAATCTAAACAATTTTCGTTCAATTATTGATGAACTATTAAAAAAAGAATCATGGCGTGGAGGATGGGAAGGTAAGGAAGAATATCTAAAGTATGGTAAGAAATTTAATAATGGTGCATATCGTTTAGCAAATTTATTCAATAAACATGAACTTTTTTTAAAATTACTTAGTGAAGAAAATATTCTAAAAATTGTTTATGGGATATTAGAAGGTGATTTCAAAATAGGTGGTTTAGATATGCGTGAACCTATGAAAGGAACTGGATGGCAAGAACTTCATATTGATTGGTTGCCGAAAAAAACTCTTGATGAACCTACACAAAATATTGTTGGTTTTGTTTTTTTGGATGATACAAATAAAGAAAATGGATCTATGCGATTAGTTCCAAAGACACATAAAAAAACAGGTTGGATTGATGACTATCAAAAAGATAAATCATCTCATCCAGATGAAATTTTTGTCAATGTTAAAGAATCTAGTATTGTTTTAATGGATGCAAATCTTTGGCATAGTGGTACTACGAATAATAATGGAAATAGACGACGAGTTTTATATATTGATATTAGAAGACGAGATATCCCGCAACTATTGAATCAAAGGATCTATTTAGATGAGACCACACAAGAAAAAATAAGTATTATTGAAAAATATTTGTTAGGATTAAGGGAAAATGATTCAATTTTTGAAGATAGAGTTTTTACCGTTGGAAATGTATATCGAAAACATTTCAAAACTGATGTTGTTGTAAAGGAAGAATAAATGTACTAATAATTTATTTATTAATCACTTTAGAATGAAAATATGAAAACAACCCTTAGAAATGTTTCAAAATTTGATTGGGATTATATTCTAAATTTACGAAATGAAAATTTCAAAAATTCATTTTATGAACAAAAAAAACCAATTCAACAACAAGAACATCATGACTATATGAAAAAACAATTTTCAAATCCTGATTTTCATCATTGGATTGCAACAGATGGTAAAAATGATCTTGGATATATTCGAATTTTAGATCAAGATATTAGTATATTAGTTGAAAAAAAGTTTCAAACAAAAGGAATTGGTACAATTATGCTAAAATTAGTTGAAGAAAAAGCAAAAAATTTGCACATAAAAAAATTAAAAGCAATTGTTTTACCTGAAAATGAAATAAGTAAAAAAATTTTTGTTAAAAATGATTATTCTTTAAAAATGAATATTTTTGAAAAAATATTATCTAATTAAATGCTAATCCTACTCCACAAATAAAATAATATTTTTTATTTACTATTTCTTTGAATGTAAATTTCTTATTCTTTTTAAATTCATTCCAAGCTTTGTTAACTCCTGGATGTTCTATATTGTGTATATCATGAACTGCCAGAATTCCATCTTTAGAAAGTAGTTTGGAATAATTTTCTAAATCTTTTTTCACATCTTTATATTCATGACTGCCATCAACAAAAATTAAATCAAATTCCCCATAATCTTTTACAGTATTCAAAACTCGTTTTGAATCCGAATTTCCACAAACTAATGTAAGATTTTTTCTTCTTAAATTAACTAATAAAGAATTTGAATTTATTTCTGCAGAAAAATTATCAACTGCTACAATTTGTTCAAAATTAAAAAATTTATTTAATATTGTATTGTTGATGCCTGTACTGTATCCAACTTCCAAAAATTTTTTAAGTTTATGTTTTTTTTTATGAATAGTCAATAAATAAATGAATTCCGCCAATTCTTCTGGATTATGCAACAGATGAGATTTAGCTCCAACAAAAATTTGATTACCTCCATATTCTGCAGTAGTTTGATGTCGTAAAAATTCAGTAAATTTTTTTACATCCTTTTTATTTTTCATTTCATTAAAGGCATAATTATTTAATTTCAAACAATTGCCTCAAATTTTTATTCATAATAAATTAAACGAATATATTTTTGATATCATTATATAAGCCAGTTTATTTTACAATTTAATTTGATACCTGACTCTTATATTGCTCCACAGTTTGGTGAGAGAGATCATCCATTTACAATTACTGGTGGTGAAGGACTACAAATTTTCACCAAAGAATATGGAGAATTGTTTGATTCTGTTGCTGGTTATTGGTACAATGTTTTAGGTATGCGACACCCTGAATTGTTAGATGTTAAACAAAATGTTGGTGGTATAGCTACTCATTTGTATGAAGAATATACTAATCCTTTTGCTGAAAAATTGGCAAAACAATTATGTGAAAAAACTTCGATGTCAAATTTAGTTTATTCTGCTACTGGTAGTATGGCAAACGAAAATGCTAGAAAAGAGGCAGTGCATTATCATGAAGCGAAAGGAATATCTTCAGAACAATTGGTATTTGTCACAATTCATGGTAGTTATCATGGTTCAGTTGGTGAAATGCTCAAATGGATTGATCCCAAACAAAATCCATATTCTATAGAAGAACCAATTTATGAAAAAACTGAACATGTGGAAGAGATCGTTGAAAATTACAAAGAAAATATTGAAAATGCTAATTCTAAAGGGAAAACAATTGCAGGATTTTTTTATGAGCCCATTATGGGTGTTAGAGGTGCAGTACCATTACCACACAATTATTTAGAAAAAATTGCAGAATTATCTCGAAAAAATGATATCCTAATGATTGCTGATGAAGTAACTACTGGTATTGGTAGAACCGGAACTTTTCTCTGTAGTGAGAATTTTAATTTTAAACCAGACATTATTTGTATTGGTAAAGCTATCAGTGCTGGACATTATCCAGTAGCTGCCACATTATTTAATCAAAAAATTATCGATTCTTGGAATGAATTAGAAAAAATGGGACAACCTTACTCTCAAATTCATCGTCGTGGAAATAGTCTTGTGGGAACCCAAGAAGGTTCAGCAATTAGCTTGAAAGTACTTGAAATATTAGAACGTGATAATTTAATTGATGAAGTAAATGAAAAAGGAAAATATGCTATGGATAAACTCAAGGAAATTGAACAAAATTCTAACATTCGTGAAATTAGAGGAAAAGGACTTTTGATTGGTATTGATGTATTAAATTCTGATCTTGCTAAAAATTATATTACGCCTGAGATGAGAAACCATGGAATCAATATTTTATCTGAAGGAAGAGTTGTTATGTTTAATCCATCTTATCTTGTTAGTAGAGAACAAATTGATCAATATGTTAATACTTTAAATAATATTTTATCAAAATACTGAATTTATTCTAAATGATTTTTTCTTTGTTTATTTTTTATTACAACTGTAGTTCCAATTGCTTTTGCAATTAAAATTGGAGGGTCAATTAAATCAAAAGCCGATTCTTGATTAATATCCTCACTAGATGAAATTATTTTGTAAGCCTCAAAAAAAATCTTTCTACTACTTTTACCCTTCTGAATAATTTTTCCTTTTATCTCTAAAAAATCCCCCCCATACACTGGTTTGAGAAATTCTACATTTTCATATGCACGTAATAACCCTTCATCTCCATCTAACCTAATTGTTAATTCTGTTGCCACATCTCCAAAAAGTTTCATTATGTATGCCCCATCAACTAAATTTCCAGCATAATGAACATCATTATTACTAATTCTAATTCTTAATTTTACTTCTGGAAATGATTCCATAATTTTATTATTTTTAGAAGATTATATTTATTATTCAAAATTGAATTTTATTCCTTGAGATAAAGGAAGATCAGAAGAATAATTTGTTGTAACTGTAACCCTTCTCATATATGCTTTCCATGCATCAGAACCTGATTCTCTACCTCCACCTGATTCTTTTTCACCACCAAATGCACCACCAATTTCAGCCCCACTAGTCCCAATATTCACATTTACAATTCCACAATCTGAACCATTTGCACTAACAAATTTCTCAGTTTCTAAAAGATCTTGTGAAAAAATACATGATGATAATCCTTGTCCTACATCATTATGCATTTTAATAGCGTCATCCAAGTTTTTGTAAGGCATTATGTATAAAATTGGTGCAAATGTTTCAATTTTTGTAATATCACTTGGTTTGTCAAATTCTACAATCGCAGGTCTAACATAAAACGCATTATCCTCATTTATGTTGACTCTTTCACCACCCGTAATCTTACCTCCACCATTTTTACATTCTTGTAAAATTTTTTGCATATTATCAAATGCATCTTGTGATATAATTGGCCCTACAACTATTTCTTCATCAAATGGATTTCCAATTTTTAACTTGATAAAATGATTCTTAATTTTTGATTTTAAATCTTCAATAATTGATTCATGTACAAAAAGTCTTCTTAAAGAAGTACATCTTTGTCCACAAGTACCTGCAGATGAAAATATTATTGCTTGTAGTGCTAACTGTATGTTTGCACTTGGTGTTACGATCATCGCATTATTGCCTCCTAACTCCATAATTGATTTACCAAATCGTTCAGTTACATTCTTCCCTAATTTTTTACCCATTTCGGTAGATCCTGTCATACTAACAAGATTTATGTTATTATCTTGAGAAATCCATTCTGCTGGTTCTTTATATCCCTGAATTAATTTTAATAAATTAAAATTGTTATCTTTAAATTCTGATTTCATAATTGCACGTTTCCAAATCTTTTCACAAACAATACTAGTTATTGGAGTTTTAGGTGATGGTTTCCATAAAGTAGTATTACCACAAATTGTAGCTAGTGTAAAATTCCAACTCCATACTGCTGTAGGAAAATTAAATGAACTAATGATACCTACAACGCCTAATGGATGCCATAATTCTTGTAATCTATGATTGTTTCTTTCTGAGGGCATAGTATATCCATATAATTGCCTTGATAATCCTACTGCAAAATCACAAATATCAATCATTTCTTGAACTTCGCCTAATCCTTCCTGAAGAATTTTTCCAGTTTCTATTGTCACTAATTTTCCTAAACTAGATTTTGATTTTCTTAACTCATCACCAAAAATTCTGATTAATTCACCTCTTCGTGGAGCAGGTACATTTTTCCATAATTCTTGTTCTTTTTTTAAATCTAAAACAGTTTTTTCGTATTCTGACTTTACTGTTTGTTTCACATATCCAATTACTGAACCATTAATTGGTGAAACTACTGAAATCATATTTTTTTGTAAATCTTTTTGTGAAAACTCTATTTCATTGAGATGATTTTTTGGAAATTTAATAACATCTGAATATTCTAGTTGAAATTCATTAATAATTTCTAAAAGGTTATCTTGCATTTTTTCCATATCTATTCAAAACAAAACCTATTTTTCTATTATTATTTTTATTGATAACATCTTTATTCGATCTTTCTAATAATTTCAAATGCTTCAGCAACTTTTTCCCCAGAAACAGATCCCCATCTTTCTGATACATTTTTCAAATTTTCAACTGATCTTGGGTGTGGAAAAGATCTAATTTCATTTTTGTAGGCTTTCATAGCTTTAATCTTTGCGGATAATTGTGATTTAATTCCAATAAAATAGTTAGGACTAAAATGTATAGGATAATTCCATTCTGTAGATGATGGAACTTCAAATGAAATTAACTCTTTTACTTTTGTCTCAATAGGACGAGTTGCAGTTAAAACTGCATTATATACTGTCCTATGATCTACATTGAGATCATGAAAATGATGTGTGTAAATTCTATCAGGTTTTATTTCTTTAATTTCTTTTTCAATGACTTTTATGATTTTTAACAAAGGTACACTATCCATTTCATTATCTGGAAAATCATAAAATTCTAAATCTTTCACTTTTAAAATTTTACATGATTTTTTTGCATCGTTGTGTAAATCTTTGATCTCTTTTTGAATTTCATTTGTTTCATTTTCATTTTGTTCATATGAAACACTATTTTGAAAATTTGTAGATCTTCTCGAAGTTATGCCCGTTGCTAAATATACTACTTTGACATAATCTCCTTTTTGAGAATGTTTTAGAATAGTTCCACCCATTCCAAGAACCTCATCATCGGGATGAGCTACAAATATCAACACTCTCATAATTTTTCGATTAATTCTTGTAATATTAATCGTTTTAGGTTCTTTTTGATTTAATTTTTATCTTATTTTCTTTTAGTAATATTTTTGTTTAATTATTTCATATTTTTTAATTTAATTTATTGTTTGAAGTATTTTCTTTGTTGCTCTTTTAGCTCCTTTTCCATCTACTAATGCTAAACATTTCTTTGAAATTTTTCTTAGTTTTTTCAAGTTTATTTCATTTAACGCATTTACATAATCTAACTTGGTTGATTTTTTTGCAGTTCCCAAGTTAATCACACATTCTATTTTAGATAACTCCTCAGTAATTTTTTTTTGATCCCTGGAAAGACTTGTAACTATGGTTGGTAATCCCAAACAACACCTCTCCCAAGTAGTAACCCCCCCTCCTCCTATTGCCAAATCAGCTTTCTTCATATATTTTGAAATATTATCTACTTGCTCATAAAAATTACAAAAGGGGATTTTTAAACATAATTTCATTATTTGTTTTTTATTTGGATTATTACTTCCTACAATGACATCTATTATGTATTTTTTTTCTAAATTGTTTATTGATGTTAATGCTTTGTAAGTTTCATTAGACGGATCACTTCCCCCAAAAGAGATAAGAATCTGTTTTAATTCATTTCTTCTTTTCAAATTTTTTCTAGCATTGAAAAATTCTGGACGTAGTAATGCAAATTTTGGACCAAGAAATTGTTTACAAAAATTTGGAATTAATCTTGAATATCTTTTTTCCATATCTTCATAAAAATTTTGATCAAATAGTATATCACAATCATGTTTTCTATTTGCTAGATCATCTATTACAATAACTTTCTCTATATTTTCACGAATATTTTTTTCCCAAACATAATCTATTCCATAATGATCAACAATTAAATAATTTGATGAATTTTTATGTTTTTCAATAATTTTTTTTGTTTGAATGAAATCTTTTTGAATTAATTGTTTCTTTAATTTCATTGCTATTTTTTCTTCTTGAATATGCGAATATCCATCAATTCTACATATTTTAAAATTATTTTTTTCTATAATTTGAGAAAAATGTTTAGGTAATTCATTTGAAATAAATATAATTTGTCTAAATTTATTTTTTAACTCATTCACTAATGTCAGACAACGTAAAAAATGACCATCTCCGATTTGCATTCCAGCATCAACTCTTATGAATAAATTTCCATATTTTGAATTCATAGCTATTTTGTTTAAATCTAAATAAAAAAACATGTTGATTGTTCATATACCAAAAAATTATTCAGATACCTCAGATGAAATTCTAAATTATCTATTAAAATAAATTTAGTTGAAAATTTTCAACTTAAATTACTTTATTAACAACTTTTTCTTGATTTACCTATGGCTATAAAAAAAATTGGAATTTCATGTAGAGTAACTAATGCAATAAATTATGATGAAAAACGTGATTCAATAAGTCATGATTGGATTATTTTTTTCAACAAGCTTAATTTTTCACCAATTTTAATTCCAAACAAAATTACTCATATAGATTCATTTCTAGATGAAATTAAAATTGATGGAATAATTTTATCTGGAGGAGATAATATTGGGGATTTTTCAGAAAGAGATTTTACAGAAAATAAATTAATTAAATATTCTATGGAAAAAAAACTCCCTATGCTTGGAGTTTGTCGTGGAATGCAAATTTTAAATCGTTTTTTTGGAGGTGATCATGAAGAAAATTCATTACAAACTCATGTAAAAACTCATCATAATATTTCTCTTATAGATAAAAAATTTAATTTAGATAATTCTGAAACTATTTCTGTAAATTCATTTCACAATAATTTGATAACTTCAAAAAATCTTGCAAAATGCTTAACCTCTTTTGCAATTTCTCAATCTGATGGTTATGTTGAAGGATTTTTTCATGATTCTCTACCTATAATGGGTGTTATGTGGCATCCTGAAAGAAGTATGGATAATTATAATGAATTATTTTTAAAAAGTATTTTTAGACAAGGTATGGATTAATCTTGAAAGCAATCATACTTGCAGCAGGCGAAGGGAATAGATTAAGACCGTTAACTAATGAAAAACCAAAATGTTTGGTTAATTTATTTGGTAAAACTCTTCTTGAATGGCAGATAAATGTCTTGAATAAATGTGGAATTCATGAAATTGTAATTGTAACTGGTTACAAAAGTGAAAAATTACAGAATTTTTCAACAAAAATTTACCATAATCAAAAATATGATACTACAAACATGGTAGAATCATTATTTTTAGCATCTAAAGAATTTGAATCTCCATTAATAGTTTCATATGGTGACATAATATATGAAAAAAAAGTCCTAGAATCACTAATCAATTCTCCTTTTGATATATCACTTGTAATAGATAGTAAATGGAAAAAATATTGGGAAAAAAGATTTGATGATCCTTTGTCTGATGCAGAAAGCCTTGTTTTAAACAATAACCGTGTAATGGAAGTAGGAAAACAAGTTAATTCTTACGATAAAATTTGTGGTCAATATGTAGGTTTGATGAAATTTCAAGGCCCTGCAATTGAAATAATAAAAAATCATTATCTACAAAAAAAATCAGAAGCAAAAAATGGTAAAAACCCTATGAATGATTCATTACCCTTTGAAAAATCATATCTAACTGATTTTCTTAATTCCATGATTAATGAAAATATTGAGATAAATGCTGTTTCAATAGATAATGGTTGGTTGGAATTGGATACAATATCTGATTACAAATTATATAATGAATTATATGAGAAAGACAAACTTTCAACTTTGATTGAATTGGATGATTGTAAATGAATCTAATAGAAAATTTCTAGTCTTAAAACTAAATTAATAAAAATTCATATCTCTTAATTATTGAATATTACTAATGAAACCAAATGTTGTTTTTGTTTTGTTAGATGGTGCAAGATGGGATAGATTGGATAAATCAGATGATTTCGTTAAATTACAAAAAAATGGATTCTTGATAAATAATGTGAGTGCTGCATATCCTTATACTTTTGCAGAAATGAACTCTATTTTTACTGGTTTATTTGGAAAAGAAAACGGTGTTGATGCATATTACAAGATGTTTAGATTGAATGACTCAGTTGAATTTTTACCTGAAATATTACAAAAAAATGGATATTTTACTTCATGTGATCTCATATCTGATAAAGTAATTTCATCTAGAGGCTTCGATGTTCATCAAGCACATGATGAGTATGTTGATGATTTATTTTCTAGGCATCCTGATTTAATAAAAAAATCATTTTTTAATACTGAAAAAAAACCTTTTTTTACATTTCTACAATTTAGTAAAATTCATACTGCAACAGTTAGTGAAGTTTTAAAGAAATTTGATTGGGATGATCCTGTTTTTTATCAAAATAAAGAAAAAAATCTTCAAATTTATGATGATGCATTCAAAGAGTCTGGAAAATATGCTCAAAAAATTATTGATACTATTAATGAACTTGAAATAGAAAATAACACATATGTAATATTTTTTTCTGATCATGGAACAGGTAATGGTGAAAGATTTGGAGAAAGAAATTATGGTGTATTTCTTTATGAAGAAACAATTAGAACATTTTATTTATTCATATCTCCTACCATAGAAAAAAATAAAAATTCCTCAAAATTATTTAGTGTATTACAAATTTTTCCCACATTACTTGAATTATGTCATTGTTCTCAAAATTCTTCTCAAAAAAGTATACTTTCTTATCTAAAATTATCAAAGAATAATTCTAAAGAATCACAATTGACATTTTCAGAAACTGGTGGTTTACAAGGCCCCTTTCCATCACCTAAATCCCCCAATGTTTTTTGTGTGAAAAATTCTAAATTTAAACTCATATTTTATAAAACTCCAAATAATTTTGAATTGTTTGATCTTGAAAAAGATCCTAAGGAAAAAAATAATCTTTATGGTAAAAATCTTGAAATAGAAAAGACTCTTACAAAAAAATTACTTGATTGGATTAATAGATAATTATAAATTTTTAAGACAATTTAAAATTGCTATATGTTTTAAGACAGGATGAATTACATAATATGTATCTCCTTTATTTGGTTCTTGTTTTTTAAATTTATTTTTGTAAATTTGTTTATTTTTTAGTACTTCAATTAATGTTTCAGATCTAATATGTGGATCATATACTTCATCAATAAACAAATGATTAGGTTTTTCAAATATTTTTTGATATAAAATATCCCCTGTATCTAAACCTTCATTCATGATAAATGCAGTTACCCCACAATTATTTTCTTTAAGAATACTGTAGTAGAAACAAGTACTGCCTTTAAAATCTGGTACAATTCCTGGATGAAAATGAATAAATTTTGTTTTCAAACTTAGAATTTCTTTTTTTAAAATTCCTCCACCTGTAAAAATAAAATAATCTAAATTTTTTTCTTTGATGTAATTTATCAACTTTTCATTATTGATATCTACAAATTGAAATTCTTTGTAATCCAATTTTCCAGTTTTTAATGTACTAGATACTGACTCTGAAACATCAAACCCATCACTTTTTGATTGATTAATCAATTGTTCAGAAATACTTTCTTCTTTTCTAAAATCATTTAAAAAAATAATTTCATCTAATTTTATCTGATATTTCTGAATTTTTTGAATATATGCTTTAGATCTGTTATCTGGTGTGAGGACGATTCCTATTTTCATTAAATTTTTACTCCTTTTAATTTACATAATTCCAAAATAATTCTAATCTCATTTTCTAATAACCACTGAAAAACACATAAATCATTTTTATTATTCCATAAAGAAATTTGAGTTACTAACATATCATTAATTTTTAATATTGTATTTAGAAATTTAAGATTTTTAGTTTCATTAAATCTAATTACACAAAGCAAATCTAGTAAAATATAATTCCTTAAATTTTTGTAATTAGAATCTTTTTCATGAAAATCATTATCATATTGCATCACAAGTTTTTTTTTAATTTCATATTTTTTTAAAAAAATATCAATTATCTCATTCAATTTTTCATTTCGGTTTTGATTGTTACTTAAAATTTTTAAAAGTAATTTTTCTAAATTATATTCATTATTTTCTAAATTATATTCATTATTTTCTAAATTATTAATATTTGTAAGATTATCTATAATTTCAGAAAAATTCATTTTTTTATCGATTTTCCCTCCGATATCATTTAATATAATTTTCCTCGAATAAAAATAGGACTCTAGAAATTTTTCACCCATAAATTTTGTAAATTGATAACGCTCAGGATTTTCTAGAAGATCTGTATTTGAATATGGATATGTCATATTTTGCATTTACTGGTCATCTACCATTTATAGATTAAAGCTTAAATGTAGATTTTTAAAATTGAAAAGCAGTAATAACTAGTATAATTTGTAAATCCAATGAAATTGAAAAAAAATATCTTTACTTCCAAATCTGATACTCTTAAAACTCTCCAAAAAAATTTAAAAAAATCATACATTCTTCCATTGCTTGATTTTACTGTAAAAGAATGGAACATAGATCAAACAAGAATTCTTCAAATGATTGAAGAAAAATTTCTCACAAAAAAAATTATTGTTAGAAGTTCTGCATTAGGTGAAGATTCTATCTTTTCTTCAAAAGCAGGAGAATATCTAAGTGTTCAAAATGTATTTTCAAATATTAAAAATGATGTATATGATGCGATACAACAGGTTATAGAATCATATGGAAATTCAAAAGAAATTTCTTTGAATAATAAAATATTGATTCAAGAACAAGCAAATGATGTAATTTGTAGTGGAGTAATTTTTTCTCAAACTGTAGATAATTCACCTTATTTTGTTATAAATTATGAGGAAGGTGGTTCGACAGATGGTGTAACCCAAGGAAAGATAAACAATACAATCAAAATTTTTAGAAATATAGATCTCAAAAAATTAGAATCGAAATGGCATTCTTTAATACTAGCAATAAAAGAAATTGAGAATTTTATTCAAAGTAATTCTCTTGATATTGAATTTGGTATTGATAAAAATAATAAGATACTACTTTTTCAAGCCAGACCTCTTGTTCTATCAAATAAAAAATCATTACTAGAAATAGAAAATCGAATACAAGAATATCTGAAATTAACTAAAAAAGAAATTTTTCCAAAAATAAAAAATCCCAGAAAAAATAACAAAGTTATTTTATCTGATATGACTGATTGGAATCCTGCTGAAATTATTGGAAATCAATCAAATTTACTTGATTATTCTCTTTATGATTATTTAATTATGAAAAAAACTTGGCACCAAGGACGTACTAAAATAGGTTATTTTGATGTTAAATCTTTTCCATTAATGAAAAGAATTGGGTTAAAATCATATGTTGATGTTTATGGCAGTTTTAATTCTCTAACTCCAAATAATATCAATGATGATATTCGAGAAAAATTAGTAAATTTTTATGCAGAACAATTAGAAAAATTTCCTCATTTGTATGATAAAATTGAATTCGAACTTGTTTTTTCTTGTTTTGACCTTACTACTGATGATAAATTATATCAACTAAAAAAACATGGATTTACTCATGATGAAATTAAACATATCAAATCTGGTTTGTTAGAATTTACAAATAATCTTTTGAAACAATTCCCTGTTTTGTTACTTGAATCTAATAATTCTATAGAATGTTTAAAAAGTCATTATGATGAAATTATAGAAAATCTTGAAAATTCTAAAAAAACATATCAAGATTATCTATATGCTACAAATCAACTTTTATTAGATTGTGTAGAATTTGGTACGCTTCCATTCTCTACAATGGCTAGAGTTGCATTTGTATCAAATTCAATGTTAAAAAGTCTCACAATCAAAAAAATTCTAAAAGAATCTGAAATTTTATCATTTATGAATTCAATCAAAACTCCTCTTACTGAGCTGAGATCTGATATTGATCTTTTATACAAAAATAAATTAGATAAATCAATTTTTTTGAAAAAATATGGTCATCTACGTCCTGGTACATATGATATTAATGCATCTAGATATGATCAATTAGATCATTTTCCATCAAATCTTAAAATAACTTCTGGAACTTCAGAAATTTTTAACAAATTAGATGATACTTTAATCAAAAATCATTTTGTAGAAAATTCTATTTATTTCAATGAATTAAATTTTTCAGATTTTGTTTTACAGTCTATTTCTTTACGAGAAGAATTAAAATTCAATTTTACACGAAATCTAAGTCTTGTTTTAGAATATTTAGCATCAGCAGGTGAGAAACTGGGTTTTACTAGAAAAAATATGTCTAATATGGATATTGAGACTATTCTTAATTCATATCAAATTCATTCTTCTGAAGATCTATCTATACTTTGGAAATCTATAATTTCAAAAGAAGAAGAAAATAATTCATTTTTAAAATCAATAGTTTTACCATCAATAATATACTGTGAAAATGATCTAGAAATCATTAATTATTTTGTAACTAAACCAAACTTTATTACAAAAAAATCACTTTCTGGTAATATAGAAAATATCTCAATTTCTAATTCTTCAAATATTTCAGGAAAAATAGTTTTAATAGAAAATGCTGATCCTGGATATGATTGGATTTTTACACAAAATCCACTTGCATTAATTACAAAATATGGGGGGGCAGCATCACATATGGCAATTAGATGTTCTGAAATTAATCTACCTGCTGCTATTGGATGTGGTGATCTTATTTATCAAAAGCTACTTAACGCAAACAAAGTTTTGATTGATTGCTCAAATGAACAAATAATTGTTTTAGATAGCTCATCTCCTGATGAAGAATCTGAAATTAAAAAAACATTGAAATCTATTGGTTATATCAAATAAATTTAGTTTATAAAAATTCTATCATCTTAAATTATCTTTGATAAAGTCAATTGATTTGACTGGTGATGGATCTATTTTTTTGTAAATTGCATTATAAATTGAAACATAATCAAGAAAATAAATCAAATCTACTATTTTTGATAATATGCTTCCATCAGTGGAAAAAACTTCTTTATACTCAATTTTTTCAGCATTAAAAAACTTCTTAATAATCAACCATCTTTCTTTTGTTTTCTCAAAATCATCTTTTCCTTGTATTAACATTGGTTTTATATTAGAAAATTTTTCCCAAGCAACAATTCCATTGTGACATGCCTCAATAATGTCTTCTGAAATAGCATGTGTTTTTGCATTTTCTTGCATAGAATTTTTGAATCGAATTGCAGTTGATTGTAATCCAAATGGATAGTAGATTAATGGAATACCATCAATCCATTTTGCTAATTCTATTGCAAAATTATTTTTAAGATTTTTAGAATTTATTACATCTCTTTGATTTTTTAACTTTTGAATCGATTCAATCACATCTTCATTTTTCAAATTAATAATCTTTTTTAGAATTTTTAGCATCGAGTACAAGTATATTACAAATGATGTTCGTGGAGAATGTGACATTTTAACATTAAAATAAGTAATATTTTTTTCATCACAAATTTTTTCCATTATTCCTCCTGAAGAAAATACTATGAGATTACAATTTTTTTCATGTGCTTTTTTTAACACTGAAATTGTTTCTAATGTATTTCCTGATACACTAGTCGCTATTACCAATGTTTCAGAGTTTACTGTGTTTGGTAACACATAGCCTTTAACAACAGAAATATGGATATTTGTTTTTGATAGTATAGCAGAAAAAACGTCTCCTATTGCACCAGATCCGCCCATTCCGACAAAAACTATGTGATTAATTTTTTCAAATTCTAAATTGTCAGAAAAATTATTGTATGAATCTTCAGCCATCTCTGGCCATTTGTCATACTCTTCCAACATTTTTTGAGGATCAAAATTTTCAATATTTTCTTTATTCATATTTAATTGGAAAGAAGTTGTTTTGATATTTAATTCAGTCCCTGATTATAAATATGGCAATTCATTGATTTTATTATGGTTCAAACTAATGAAAATTTTTTAAGAACAGTTGAATGGAAAAATAATAAAGTCGTAATGATTGATCAAACAAAACTTCCAAACCAACTGATTATGGTGGAATTTGATGATTTTAACCAAGTTGCAAATGCAATTAAAACTTTAGTTGTTAGGGGAGCACCTGCAATTGGTGTATCTGGTGCTTTTGGGTTAGCATTAGCAGTTTTACAAAGTGACGCAACTACAAAAGATGAATTACTATCTGATTTAGAAAAAGCACAACAAATTCTTTTTGCAACCAGACCTACTGCAGTAAATTTGGGTTGGGGATTAAAAAAAATCATGAATGTTGCAAGAACTGGTGATTCTGTTGATGGCATCAAAGAATTAGTTATTTCTGAAGCAAAAAAAATGGCTGATGAGGATGTTGAAATTAACAAAACCATGGGAAAAAATGGATCTGTGTTATTTGAAAATAATGATACAATCATGACTCATTGTAATGCTGGTGCATTAGCTACTGTTGCATATGGAACAGCATTAGGTGTAATTCGAGCTACAAGAGAGAGCGGAAAAAATGTTAAGGTGATTGCTACTGAAACAAGACCTATTCAGCAAGGCTCTAGATTAACTGCATTTGAGTTAAAACATGATGGTTTTGATATTAGTTTGATTCCTGACACTGCTGTTGGTTATTCAATGGCAAATGGATTAGTGAATAAAGTTGTGGTAGGAGCTGATAGGATCGTAAAAACTGGACATGTCTTTAACAAAATTGGAACCTATCAGGTAGCAACAATGGCCAAACAACATGGAATTCCATTTTATGTTGCAGCACCATTATCTACAATTGATCTGGAAACAAAAGCAGAGGATGTTATCATTGAGATGAGAAAAGGAAGTGAAGTAACTGGGATTGGTGAGAAAAAAACTGCTCCTGATGATATTAATGTCATAAATCCTGCATTTGATATGACTCCGCCTGAATTAATTTCAGGAATTATTACTGAAAAAGGTGTGGCTATAGATCCTTTTGAGGAATCTATTCCAAAATTATTTGAAGTAATCAATTAACATTCAATCTGAAGAGATTGGAAATTTTGTTAAAGCAATAATTGAAAATAATATAAAATATCTAACAGGAGCAACAATTAATTTTAATAATACAAATTCAAACTATGTTTTCTTAAATACTGTTAAATATTTGAAAAAAATTTATAATTTATATAATTACTGTATCAAAGATCATTATGGATTCATTAAAAGTTTACTTAGGAGATTTAACGTACGATACAGTTTCAATCTCAAACCCTGTTTTCCCCCTTAATATTGGATTTATTGCAAGTTATTGTAAATCACAATTTGGAAACAAAGTAGAAATAAAATTATTCAAATTCATCAATGAATTATATGATGAAATTGAAAAAAATCCCCCAGATATTTTAGGTTTGAGTAATTATGCATGGAATGAACGAATTGGTCTTGAAATATTTAGAAAATTAAGTGAAGTAAGTCCTGAATCCATCAGAATTTTTGGAGGTCCAAATTTTCCAGCAGATTTAAGTTCTCAAGAAAAATTTATGTTTGAACATCCATTAATAGATGTGTATATTCCTATTGAGGGTGAAATTGGTTTTTCAAATGTTCTAGAAAGAATTTTTACATCTAATTCAAAAAGTAATTTCAGGGATATTATTCGTAATGCCCCAATTGAAGGATGTGTAAATTATGATATTGATAATAACATTCATTATAGTTTTAATAACAATAGAATAAACAAACTTGATGAAATCCCATCACCGTATCTCTCAGGAGTTATGGATAAATTTTTTGATGGTAAATTAAGTCCAATGTTCCAAACAAATAGAGGATGTCCATTTTCTTGTTCATATTGTGTGGATGGTTCAGATAATGTTACAAAAGTAAATAGATTTAGTCAACAACGTGTGAAAGAAGAGCTAGACTATATTGGAAGTCATGTACCTAAAAATACAAATACTATGTTCATAAGTGATTTAAATTTTGGAATGCTTCCTGATGATTTAAAAACATGTGATGCTATTGTTGATATTCAAAAAAAATATGGATTTCCGAAATATATTGATTGCACTACGGGAAAAAATTCAAAAGAAAAAATAATTAATGCAGTTAGGCGATTAAATGGTACCTTAAGGCTTCTGATGTCAGTACAATCAACAGATGAGCAAGTCTTAAAAAATGTACGCAGAGATAACATTAGTTTAGATCAAATAATGGATTTAGCACCTGTAATCAAAGAATCAGGCTTACGAACTACTTCAGAAGTTATTTTAGGTATGCCTGGTGAAACTTATCAAAGTCATGTGAAAACTTTACGGGAACTTCTTGATGCAAAAATGGATGACATTCAAGTGTATACATGTATGATGCTTAATGGTGCAGAACTAAATACCCCAGAACAAAGAGAAAAATGGAAATTAAAAACAAAATTCAGGATCCTCCCCAGAGATTTTGCTCAATTGCCCAATGGAAATAATATTATTGAAATAGAAGAAGTAATTGTAGAAACAAAAACCTTAAGTTTTGAAGAGTATGTTGAACTTAGGCTATTAGCATTCATCTTATTTGTTACCAACATTGGAGTTATTTTTGATCCATTACTAAAATTCTTACGGGAATTAAAAATTGATATATTTGAATTAATTTTTCGTATGAGTAAAAATTTACAAAGTTCGACAAAAGGTATTCAAGAGATTTGTCAAAGTTATAAGAATTCAACGAAAGATGAACTTTGGGATTCACCAGAGGACATCCATGATTATTATCAAGACAATGAAAAATTTAATATGTTAATAGAAGGGAAAGAAGGGAAAAATGTAATTCAATATCATAATGCATTAGTCACATCTGATTATATGGATGATTGGATAAATTATGCTGTATTTATTTCAAAACAATTGTTGATAGAAGCAAAATTATTTCATAAATTTGAAAAACAATTTACGGAAATTTCAAATTTTTGTATAGGTTTAGGCCATAATGTATTGGGAGAAGATAGAATGTCGACTAATCCAAAGTTTACTTTTACTTATGATATAGAGAATTGGTTAAACCATGAATCAAAATTAAATGAATTTCTTTTACCAATACCAAAACAAGTTAAATTCATTTTTGATCAGGAGCAATTGACACTAGTTAATAACAAATTAAGTTTATTTGGAAGAACCCCAATTGGAAAAAGCCAAGTAATAAAAAACATTCCAATTACAATGTTGTGGCGTAAACCCGTTACTGAATCAACAATAATTCAGAATACGATTAAAAATGAATTTGTATCTAAATAATTAATTTATTTTAATTAATTAAAAATCTGTTCATTTGAAGACCAAATCCAAAAACTAGAGGGCACATATTCAGAAGAATAACCTCCTTGTTTAATTATTGTCTCATAACAGTAGGTTAATTGAAGCTAATTAATAGAAAGTTTTTATTGTTTTTCAAATCGTTGATAACAATATGAGTACAGTTTCTGCACAGGCAATTGAAGAATCATTAAAACAATGTATGGATCCTGAAGTCCCTCTCAATATTGTTGAGATGGGATTAATCTATGGAATTGATGTTGCAGAAAATAACGATGTAAATATTAAAATGACAATGACTACAAAAGGTTGTCCATTACATGAAACTCTAGTTGAAGATGCAACTAGATTTGCAAAAAAAGTACCTGGAGTAAATAATGTCAAAATAGACATTGTATGGGAACCTGCATGGTCAATGGATAAAATGACTGAAGAAGGAAAATTGAAAATCAAAAATATGGGTGCTGCTATGAATACACCTGCACCAATTAATTATGAGACAGCACTACCTCAAGGAGTTGGGAAACTGGTCAAACAAGAAGACGGTTCTATGGTCTTGGCAAATGAACATGAGCAAGGATTTATGGTAAATCAAGCTATTGTTGATTTTTGGAAATCATGTAACGGGCAACGTAAAGTGACAGAACTTGTAGAAGTTTTTGCCCAGCAAACAGGATTGCAAAGAAAACAAGTAGAAAAAGAAGTTATGCAACTATTACAACAACTTCGGGATGGAGGATTAATTGCAATAGCTGGTCAACCTGATGTTCCAAATGTAGAATTTAAGAAATAAATTCAAGAAATTAGTTTTTAATGATGTTGTTTTACGATATATTATGTCAAAAGAAGAACATAATAAAACAGCTAAAATCGAAAATTTAATTTGGGAGATTGCACAAATCATGCAACCAAATTCACTTATTGAAAAAGAAAATATTGAAAAAGCAAAAAAAGAATTGTTAGAAATTTTTAATGCCTAAGACATGAATATTGGCTTTAGCTCTAATGCATTTTCAAATTATTCTCTAATTAATTCAATTGAAATTATTTCAAAAATTGGGTATGATGGAATTGAGATTGTGTTAGATGAACCGCATGCATTTTTACCTTTACAAAAAAATGAAATTACAAAAATTAAATATTCTCTTTCAAAAAATAATCTTCTAGTATCAAATCTTAATGCAAATACCGTGTTAGGATGGAAAAATGATTTCAATGGAGAAAAATTTGAACCATCTTTGTCCAATTCAAATCAAAAACTTCGTTCTTGGCGTATTGACTATACAAAACAAGCAATTGATCTTGCACATATATTAAATTCAAAATCTATTTGTATTACTTCTGGTCTTAATACTATGGAAAATACTATGGAAAATACTGTGGAGAATACTGAACAATGCTTCCAATTATTTCAAGATTCATTAATTGATCTTTGTGAATATGCTGAAAAAAAGAATGTGTTAATAGCCATTGAATATGAGCCATATCTATTAGTAGATAATTCCGAAAAAGTTTTAAAATTAATATCTAATAATTTTAAAAATATTGGATTAAATTTTGATACTTGTCATGCAGAAGTTACTAAAGAAAATTTTTCCAAAATCGTTTCCTCATTTGGAAAAAAAATTTTCCATACTCATATCAGTGATTGTAAAAATAATGTACATTTTCATTTAATTCCTGGTTTAGGTGATATCAATTTCAAGGAAATGTACCATTCATTAAAAAAAATTGGGTATGATGGATATTTGACTGCTGAATTATACCCATATTCAGACAATCCTGAAGAAGTAGCATCAAAGGCTTTTATCTATTTAAAAAATTTGATGAATTGAAATGAAGTTCATTGATCCTCATATTCACATGTATTCACGAACTACTGATGATTATGAAAAAATGGCACTTGCAGGAATTAGGACTGTAATTGAACCATCTTTTTGGTTAGGTCACGAAAGAACTTCTTCAAAAACTCTTGTAGACTATTGGGAACATATGATTTCTTTTGAAAAAAAAAGAGCTGCCGAATTTGGAATTGATCATTATTGTGCTATCTCTATAAATCCAAAAGAAGCAAATAACAAAAAACTTGCTGAAGAATCTTTACTACTTATGGGAGATTATCTTCAAAGAGAAAATGTTGTTGCATTAGGTGAAATTGGCTTTGACTTAATTTCAAAACAGGAAGAAGAAATATTTCGAAAACAACTACTAATGGCAGATGAATTGGAAATACCAATCATTGTACATACTCCTCATGTAGATAAATTTGAAGGAACAAAGAAAACTCTTGAAATAATTAAAGAAACTAACGTTGAACAATCACGAATAATAGTGGATCACAATAATGAAGATACTATTGAATTATCATTATCTTATGATGTTTATTCAGGAATGACAGTTTACCCTAATACAAAATTGAGTCCATTTCGTGCGGTAAATATTATGAAAAAATATGGAACTGATAGAATTTTAATAAACAGTTCTGCTGACTGGGGTATTTCTGATTCACTTAGTGTTCCTAAAACAGCACTTGAAATGGAATCTCATGGATTTAGTCAAAAAGAAATTCAAAAAGTATTGTTCTCAAATCCTAACTCCTTTTTTAAACAATCAAAAAATTATAAGATTGATGAATAAAATGAAATTTGCATTTAGCTCAAATGCATATAGGAATTATAGTCTTGAAGAATCAATTAATTCTATACATTTAGCAGGTTATGATGCTATTGAAATTATGTGTGATATTCCTCATACATTCCCTCCAATTTCAGATAACAAAATAAAATCAATCACTGATCATCTTAAAAAAAACTTGATGTCCATTTCAAATCTAAATGGATTTATGATGAATGCAATTGAAGATTTCCATCATCCCTCATGGATTGAAGAATCTCAAAATTATAGGCAAAAAAGAATTGAGCATACAAAAAACTGTTTAAAATTAGCTCATCTTCTTGGTGCAAAGACTGTTTCTACCGAACCTGGAGGTCCAAAAACTAGTCAAACCTCTGAAAAAGAATTAGAACTTTTTCAACAAGGGTTACTTGAAGTTTTACCATTGGCTGAAGAATTACAAATTTGCTTACTTGTTGAACCTGAACCTGATTTATTAATAGAAAATTCAAATCAATTTTTAAATTTCATTGAAAAATTTGATTCTAGATATCTTGGATTAAATTTTGATATTGGACATTTTTTTTGTGTAAATGAAGATCCTGCAAAATTAATTCATAAAATGCAAGACTATATTCATCATATTCATTTGGAAGATATTGATTCATCAAGAAAACATTATCACTTAATTCCTGGACATGGTTCAATTAATTTTAATGAAATCTTTACTTCATTAAATTCTATTAATTATGATGGATTCATTACTGTAGAGCTTTATCCATACCAAGATAATCCTCAAGATGCTGCTATTGAATCAATCAAATTTCTAAAACATATTCTTGAAAATGTTTAAGGACTATCTACAACTGGTTAGAATTCCAGGTATTTTTACTGCATTAAGTAATGTTTTGATTGGTTATTTTTTTTCATTATCTGAGACTGAAGTTATTTCATTCCCCTTCTTACTTCTAACTTCGGGAATGCTGTTCTGCTCAGGCATGATATTTAATGATTATTTTGATTTACAGATTGATAAAAAAGAAAGACCTGATAGACCATTACCCTCTAAAAAAATCCCAAAACAAAATGCATTTTTACTTGGCATAATTTTTCTAATTTTTGCAAATATCTTTGCATATGTTGTGGGATATTACTCATTAATTATTTCATTAATAATGACAATATTGATTATCGCTTATAATTATAAATCGAAATTTTTTCCGTTGTTAGGATTTTTTAATCTTTCATTAATTAGATTTCTAAATGTATTGTTAGGATTTTCAATACTTTCTATCACATTTGATATTATTCAGTATGCAATTCCTATAGGGATTTTTGTGGGAGGAATAAGCATTCTTGCCAAAAATGAATCTGGTCTAATCACACATATTTCTAAAAAATTAAATTATATTTTTATTTTAATTACAATTGGCTATGTTTTTGTTTTATTAATAAATAATTTCCAAATTGAATCTTTGATTTTTCTAGGATTATTTTCAACAATGCAATTATGTGTATTATTTGAGAAAAAAATTAAAAATCAAATTACATTTCAATTACTTTCAATTATACTGTTAGATGCCACTTTGATTTCTATTTTAGCATCATTTTATGCATCTATTTTGGTATCATTTCTAATTATTCCTGCATATTTTATTGTAAGAAAATTTCACTTGACATAATATCTATGAGTTTATTTCTATCTAGATATCATAAAAACTATGAAAAAATTAATTGTTTTAGATATTGTTGGTTTATCTAAAAAGCAATTTGAAAAATTAAAACCAAAAAATATTTCAAAAATTTTGGAAAATGGTTCATATGGATCATTTGAACCATCTTTCCCTGCTGTAACATGTAGTGTTCAAGCCTCTATTTTTTCTGGAACTTATCCTTCAGAACATGGAATTATTTCTAATGGGTATTATGATGAACTTTTTAAGAAAATTTCATTTTGGGATCAACCTGCTAATTTAGTGAAAAAACCTAGAATTTGGGATTTATTAAAAAAAAATAACCCTGATTTTTCTACGGCCTTGTTATTTTTACAAAATTCTCTTTATGCTAATTCAGATGTAGTTCTTACACCGAAACCACTTCATCTAGACAATAAAATGATAATGTGGTGTTATTCAAAACCTGAAAATTTCTATGAAAAAATAACTGAATCTATTGGAAATTTTGATTTAAAATCATACTGGGGCCCATTTGCTTCCTTAAAATCAAGTGATTGGATTATTAATTCAGCAAAAAAAACCATTCAAAGTCATTTACCTGATCTTTTAGTAACATATCTTCCACATCTTGATTACACTTCACAAAAATTTGGACCTAATAGTGATGAATTCAAAAAAAGTGTAGATGAATTAGATACTTTAATTGGAGATTTTATTCTTTTTTTGAATCAAGAATTTCCAAATACTTATGAAATAATGATTTTATCCGAGTACAATTTTAATGAAGTAAATAAGTCAATTTCACCAAATCTACTTTTACGTCAACATGGTTTACTTTCAACAAGAAGAATTGAAGAAAAAGATTACATTGATTATGAATTTAGTAAAGCCTTTGCAATGGTTGATCATCAGATTGCTCATATTTACATAAAGCCAGGTTATGAAGATGAAGTTAAATCTGTAATTAAAAATCAAAATGCAGGGGCAATCTTGGATGATGATTTACAAAAACTGTTTAAAATTAATCATCCTAATAGTGGTGATTTAATTCTCTGTTCTGAAATTAATTCTTGGTTTAACTATTATTGGTGGGATGATGTCAAATATGCTCCAGACTTTACATTCAATGTAGATATTCATAGAAAGCCTGGATATGATCCATTAGAATTATTTATTGATTTTAAATCTAAAACAATCTCTCACGATACCTCATTGATTAAAGGTTCTCATGGATTAATTTCAAAAGATTCTATGGATTTACCTTTAATCGGAACTTCGTTTGAATCAAAAATGGATGAAAAATTACCTGTGATCGAAATAAAAAATAAAATTCAGAATTTTTTTCAGGAAAATATACATTAATTATTTGAAGAAATAATTACCTTAATTCTATTTTTACCATCTCTTGCAAATTTTATAGCTTCTTGTGCATTTTCCAATGTGAATTCATGAGTGATTAATTTATTAAAATTATTGTGTTTTTCTGAAAAGACTTTCATTGCTTCTTTAAAATCTTGATTTGTAGATGCATAACTAGTAGTTATTTTAATTTCTTTAGAATATATTTTTGAAAGATCTATCCTTGTTCTAGAATTTGCTTTAGGTTCTCCAAAAAATAGAATTGTCCCACCTTTTCTTACTACATTTATTGCCTCATTTAGACAGGAAATATCAGAATTTGCAATTATGGCCAAATCTATTTTCTCATAAAATTTTTCAAATTCTTCAAAATTTGAATTATTAATATTAAGAAAATCCTCTCCTAAATTTTCTTTTTTTCCAAAATTTAGTCGAAAATCATCATAATCTACAATTATTTTATTTAATTTTTTTTCTTTTGCAATTATTGAATGAAAAATACCTATGGTCCCAAATCCAAATATCATGACTGAATCATCTTTTTTAACTTGAATTTTCTTCCAAGATCTTAAACAACATGCAAATGGTTCAATCAAAGTTGCTTCTTTAAATGACATATCGTCTGGAATTTTAAAAACTCCTTTATTTTCAATAATCCAATTTGAAACTAGAAATTTTTCAGCCAGTCCACACGGTTCAATTTCTTCTGTAAATTTTTCACACATTGTTTCATTCCCATGTGTGCATAAATGACATTTTTGACATGAACAATGATGGTTTATTATTATCCTATCTCCTATCTTTAAATCGATAATTTCTCTTCCAACTTCATAAATAATTCCTGAAATCTCATGCCCAATTTTTTTTGTTGGTTTTGATGATTTTTCAAAAATATTCCCAATATCTGAACCACAAATCCCACATGCTTCTAATTTTACAACAATTTCTTTATCACCACAATTTAACTCAGAATGCTCTTCTAGTATGGGCAAATTATCTTTAATAGAAACTATTTTCATGACTATCTTCTTTTAATTATGTATAAATTCTATATTGTTCATTTTTAAAAAATATAGTTTGAATTTGCACCATCAAAATTAATTGTAACACCTGTTAGATATTTTATATTATTTTCAATGATTGCTTTAACAAAATTCCCAATTTCTTCTGGTTCACCCAATCTTTTCATAGGTAATGATTTTTTTATTTCTTCAATATCTGAAACTAATTCTTTTGTTCTATCTGTATTAAATGGACCTGGAGCTATATTGATACAACTAATATTTTTTTGAGCATAATCTTTACTTAAAATTTTGAAAACTTCACTAAATGCAGCTCTATATGCGGATGAAATAATTAATTTTTCTGTTGGTTCTTTAATCACCCCTGAACTAATCAAAAAAATATATCCTCCATCATTGATCTTGATATTTTGTAGAATATTGCAAAATCCTAAAAATAATTGATTATGATATAATTTCCAATCCTCTTCTGTAATTTCTGAGAATTGTTTTGGTACTGGGCCTCCTGTATTTAGAATTAAAATATCTGTTTGAGTATGTTTTTCTAGAAATTTTTTAACACTTGATAAATTTGATGTATCTATATCGTTTTTAGAAGCTGCAAAAACATCAATTTCTATTGATTTGAGTGCATCAGAGATTGCTTTACCAATTCCTCGTGAGCCGCCAAGAACTATTGCTTCAGTCATGTTATTTTCAAAATAAACTTGATAATTAAATTTCTTTAATTTCTGTAATTGTTCCTAATACTGAATCCATCTGAATTATTGCTTTTTTTCCATCCCATCCTAATGCAACATACCAGTCTCCTGCATCTTCATGATATTTTGTCTCCAAAGTTTTGATATTTTCTGGTTTTACATCATATTTTTTTGCAATTCCAGATACTGCAAGTGCAATAGCATCTTTTTCCTTTTCTAATCTTCTTTTCATTAGACCGATTCCAGGACTCATAATTTTCTTAGATTGTCTTTTCTAATATAGTTAATTAGAAAAATTACTCACAAATTCCCCTTTCCAAATCAATAATTTTACAATATTTCAAATAGTGCTTTTTTTAAAAAATAAAAATGAAACTTGTTTCAAATTTGATAAATTCTATTCCTGTACAAACTACAACAATAGTTTCTCTAGTTTCTATTCTTGCCGTTTTTGGACCATTCATTTCAGTTTCTGCTGGATTTTGGGATGCAGTTAATCATTTGATAAATGAACCTGAATATTTTTGGAGTATTCAGCACATGGTTGTATATTTTGGAGTTTCATTGGTTGCATCTGCTGGTTTTTTAGGAATCATTCTTTTACTAAAAAAGTCTGTACATGGAACTCTAAAAACTGGAATTTTACTTGTAGTTATTGGTGCTACAATTCAACTAGTTGCAGGTTTTGCCGATTCTATTTCTCATGATGTGTATGGCATTGATGGATTAATTTCATGGTCACATCAACCACTTGAAATAGGTTTAGTTTTAGCAGCACTAGGTGGATTTTTAGTACTAAAAAATAGAGAGCACACTAAACTCAAAATCTTAATTCCACTTTCTATAATTGCTTTTCTTTTCTTTACAACTTGGCTTGTCTTTAATTTTGCTTTAATTTTTGGACATACAATACAATGTATCTACATTCATGTAATATTTTCTTCAGGATGCTCAATTCTATAATTTCTTAATTTAACAAATGACAAAATAACGATCATAATTCCTCCTGTAAAAGTCATAATTCCAGAATAAATCATTTCCTTTACTTTTGAATTTCCTAATTCTATTTCTATTTCAATTGAGTGCTCTAGTGTATTGACAACATTTATTGTATATTTCCCACTTTCCTCAAAATCAAAATAACTTACAGACATTTTTGTCTCTATATTTTTCTCTGAAATTACGTTCTTGTTTTCATCTAAAACTTGAACAAATATTTTATATTTTAAAAATTCAGGCATGAGAATTTTATAATACCCAATTCCCTCCCCCTCAAGATATAATTGAGTTTTGTGAGATTGTTGTGATCCTAAAGTAAATTCTTCTGAAATTTTATCACCTTCTACAAATACCCATGATGTCCAAATTATTCCTATTACACTTAGTAAAATTCCAATTTTAAATAATGATATTTTCAATTTAATGAATGTGTAAATTATTTGTTTAATAAAATAATCTAAAGGGCTCGGAGGGCTTCGATCCCTCGACCTAGCGGTTCGAAGCCGCTCGCACTATCCAGACTGTGCAACGAGTCCAAACAAGTAAGAATTTAACAGGCCTAAATATCTGTCTAGGTACTTTGAAAGTATCAAAAAAAGTAGCAGGTGTTGAATATGCAATTAGAGACATAGTTTTAGCTGCAAGAAAAGTACAAGAAAAAGGAATGAAAGTAGATTATCTCAATATCGGTGATCCTGTACAATTTGGATTTCAACCTCCTGATAATGTACGTCAAGCTTTGATTGATGCAATTAACAAAGGTGAAAATTTCTATTCCTCTTCTGAAGGTCTTTTGGAATTAAGACAAGAAATTGCAAAAAAAGAAAATACTAAGGGACTCTCAATTACATCTGAAGAAATTTTAGTTACCAATGGAGTTTCTGAAGGACTTGATATGGTAATTTCATCTATTGTTGAGGATGGAGATGAGGTTTTGTTACCTGGACCATATTATCCTCCATATGCATCCTATGTTAGATTACATGGTGGTATTCCTGTAGAATTTGCAGTTGATTTGAATAATTCAACCCCTGACATTGATGATATAAAATCAAAAATTACTTCAAAGACTGTAGCTATTTGTTTGATTAGCCCCAATAACCCAACAGGTGTTGTATTTAATGAAAAATCTCTAAAAGAATTAGTAAATATTGCAAATCAACATAATCTATACATTATTTGTGATGAAATTTATGATCAAATTGTTTTTGATGAAAAATTTGTAGGTATTGGTAAAGTTGCAGGTGACTCACCTGTGATTATTCTTAATGGTTTTTCTAAAGTTCATTTAATGTCTGGTTGGAGAATTGGTTACATTGCATTTAACCAATCATCAAAACTTGATGCACTAAGAGAAAATTTACCAAAACTTGCTAGAGTAAGAATTGCAACTAGTCTACCAGTACAACATGCTGCACTTGAATCATTACGTGGACCACAAGATTACATCAGTAATTTTGTATCTGAAATTAAAAAACACAGAGATTTAGTTGTAAAGCGTTTAAATGAAATGCCTGGACTTTCATGCTCTAATCCAAAGGGATCATTTTACGCATTTCCAAAAATTGAAGATAACAAATTTGGAACAGATAAAGAATTTGTAACAAAATTATTAGAATCAAAAGGTGTTCTTACAGTTCATGGTTCTGGATTTGGAGAAAAATATGGTAGTGGGCATTTTAGACTAGTTTATCTTCCAAGTTTAGATGTTTTAGATTCGGCAATGAATAAAATAGAAGAATTTGTTTCTCAATAATCCCAAACTGAATATTTTTGTGGAATAATTTCTATTATACAATCAGTATCATCTAGTAATTCTTTTGCAGATTTATTTTCCAATATCTTAAAATATCGTAAAAGTATTTTTTTAGCTATTTTTTCTACTTTGGGTTTTTCTAAAATTAAATTAGCTTCTCCTTGTCCCATCACACCATAAATATTTGGAGCATTAACTCCTACATCAATACAAAAAGAAATTTTATTATTTTTTGTAATATTTTTTGCCTTTTGTGTTTTGGTGTTTGTCCCTATGTAGAATTTTTTTCCTACATATTTGTACCAAACAGGAGCAATATGTGGTATTTTATTTTTACCAATAGTTGCCAACCGCAATACTTTTTGTGATTTTAAAAATTCATCTCTTTTGTTCATTTTTTCTAAATCCTAATAATATCATAAAAATACCAAATCCTAACATTACAATTGAAACTTTTTCATTAGTTATTTCTCCATTAAATAAAAATTCTTCAACAAATTCTATTCCCCAAATTAACAATTGTCTGACTAGTACAATTGCTGCCATCACACAAAACATGACACCAATTGCTGAAAACCAATTTCTACCTCTCCTGTAGTGTTCGTAACTCATGATAAAAAGTAAATTTAGATAATTTTGATGCCTGGATTTTTTATTTTATTTCTAATCATTGCATTAAGCAATAATGGTGTGGACATTTCTGCAAGATATGATAATTCTATTGGTCCCAAGTAAATTGATCTTAGACCTTTAATTTCATTAATCAATTCATTTACTTTTCCAACAGAGTCTTTATCATCACCACATACAAAGATGTCATAATCTAATTCCAGGGTTGGATTGACAAGTTTTTTTTCAGAAATTACGTGAAATGCAGAAACAAGTTTTGATTTGTCTTTCATATGCTCTGAAACAAGTTTGTATGAAAATGGTTTATTTTCTTTAATTGATACACATTCAAATCCAACATCTGTTTTTGTCATTGGAACAATTGGAGATACTACAACACAATCATCTTTGATTTCTGATAATA
>Ga0233434_1000408_pt1 | contig 49746 bp, 40 predicted proteins | sample SI_122_August201_4_FD_182738 | JGI IMG/M metagenome (GOLD analysis project Ga0233434, IMG submission 182738) | Seawater microbial communities from Saanich Inlet, British Columbia, Canada - SI_122_August2016_120_MG | ecosystem: Environmental > Aquatic > Marine > Inlet | place: Canada: British...
ATCTCCTTCCCCAATGATAATAGGAAAAACATCTTCAGGAACGCCTGCGCTGATAAACATTTTTTGAATTTCTATACCGGTGAGGGTGGCAAATTCAGATGGTTTATATAAAACAGAGTTTCCACATAATAGTCCTGGGATAAATACATTTACGCCCACGTTATACGGATAATTCCAAGCGGAAATACAACCAATCGTTCCAATAGGCTCATAGCGAAGAATCTCTTTTGTTGAGCCATCATCGTGAACCTCTTTGTCTTTTAATGCTTCTTTGGTGTTTTCAATAAAAAATTGAATTCTTCCCCGGGCACCGTTTATTTCATTGATTGATTCTTGAAGTGGCTTTCCCATCTCGCTCGTTAATATTTTTGCAAGCGCTTCTTTGTTTGCTTCCATCAAATCACTAAACTTTTTAATACACTCAAGTCTTTCATCAATGGTGGTCTCGGACCAGCTGATTTGTGCTGCCTTTGCTTTATTAAATTTATTTTCAATAGTTTCTTTTGAATCAGTTGTCACTTCAGTAATAGCTTCTTGAGTGTAAGGGTTAATTATTTTCATTTCTATATTCCTTTACTTTTTTTATAAAAAAATCAGTGAGTGGTTGATGAGAGCTAAGTTTGTCATTAATAGTGTGAAAGAACTCTGGATGCCATTGGACACCATAAACAAAATGATTTGTAGAATCGAGTTTAAAAGCTTCAATGATTTTAGCTTCCGGACAAGTTGCTTCTTTGATTAGTCCTTTTCCAAGGTCTTTTACTCCTTGGTGGTGAACGGTATTAACTTCAAGGGATTCCTTGTCGTATAAAGAGTACAGAAGAGAATCTTTTTTAAAAGAAATGGAATGATGAATACGGTCATATTTTTCCGCATTTCGATGCTCAACTTTCGGAGATATTTGGGTCTCAAGGTCTTGATACAGAGAGCCTCCGAGGTAAACATTAATCAATTGAAACCCACGGCATATGCCAAGCACAGGTAGTTTTAGTTCAAAGGCAATATCAAGAATTCTTAATTCAACTTCATCTCTATATTTATCACCAGGCCATCTATTATTCTCTATACCAGCTTCATTATAAACCCCAGGTGAAATATCAGTTCCTCCTTGAAGAACAAGGCCATCGAGGTTTTTCATTATCGATTTGAGAACTTCTCTTGGAAGGTCAGGGAGTAAAACTGGTATGGCCACCATATCTGAAACATACTTCGCCATGTCTGATTCCATATAGGTAAGGGTTTTTTTCCCAAAAACAGCTCTGGAGTCATCAGGGGGCATAAAAGCAGGACTTAATCCAATAGTTAGCATTTAAAGAGTTTCCTTATAAAGTTGTTTGAATAAATCTTTTGTGAGTGGGCGTGGATTTGCTCCATGACAAGGGTCGTTCATGGCAAGATCACTTAAATGCTCAATATCATCAGGCTCCACACCTTGGGAGGAAAGATTTGTTGGAAGACCTAGGTTTGAGATATATTTTTCTAAATATTTTGCGAGACCTCTACCAGACTCCAGCTCAAATATCTTTGCAATCTCATCAACTCTTTCAGGGACAACTTCGTCGTTGAATTTCACACCCGTAGGTAAACAAATTGCATTGGCCAGGCCATGGTGCATATTAAACTTTGTACTTAATGGATGGGCCATTGAGTGAACAACACCAAGTCCTTTTTGAAAAGCCGTTGCGCCAATTAAGGCGGCCATCGCCATCTCTCCACGAGATTTTACGCATGGGTCTTTCGTTGCTTTTTCAAGAGAATTGTTTACAAGCTTTATTGCTTCTAGGGCCATCCCATCACACATTGGATTAAATCCAGAGGCAAGGTAAGCTTCAATGTTATGAGTAAGAGCGTCAATACCTGTAGTGGCCGTGATAAAAGGCGGCAACCCAATACTTAAGGTTGGATCAACAAATACTTTTTTGGCCATAAGGCTTGGAGCAAAAAGAATCTTTTTTTCTTTGGTTACATCATCACTGATTACTGTACTACGTCCAACTTCACTTCCGGTTCCGGATGTTGTGGGGATGGTAATAAAATGCGGTATTTCATTGACAACAAATCGATCGCCACCTTTAGAGTCATCAAAGTCAAATAAATCATTTTCTGGGTGATTAACTTTTAAAGCGATTGCTCTGGCAACATCCATAGAAGCGCCACCGCCAAAGCCGATAATTGAATCACAGTTTGTTGACGTATAAGCTTCCACGCCATCAAGTACATTTTTTTTAACAGGGTTTTTATCAATAGATGAAAATACTTTTTTGCTTTTTATAGGTGCGATAGAATTTTTAAAGATATCGAGTGATTCAAGCATTGGGTCAGTGACAATGAGTGGTTTTTTAAGCTTGTTTTCATTTAGGTAATCAGCCAGTTCATCAATGATACCTTCACCAAAACGAATACTTGTAGGGAAATTATAATTAGTTCTTTGCATGGTTTCTTCCTTAAACAATCTCAAAATATCTTTTGAGTTCCCAATCAGTAACAACGGCCGTTTGTTGCTTCCATTCCCATTCTCTTGTTTCGCAAAAGTGATTGACAAATCCTTCTCCAAGAATTTCTCTGGCGAGATCAGAAGACTTCATTTTTTCTGTCGCGGTTTGAAGCGTTGAAGGTAGTACACCGTTAGATTTGTCGGTGTATCCATTTTCTTTTGTTGCGGGAATCTCAAGTTTTAAATTGTTTTTAACTCCGTATAGTCCACTCGCCAGCGCCGCACTCATCGAAAGGTACGGGTTCATATCTGCTCCAGGAACACGAAGCTCAAGCCGGGTTGAATTTTTTGATCCAGGCAGGGCCCTAAGTGATGTGGTTCTGTTATCAATTCCCCAAGTAATTGTTGTTGGAGCCCAAGCTCCTTCAACAAGGCGTTTGTATGAATTAACTGTAGGAGCGTACATTGGAAGAAGGTGAGGAAGACACATTAATTGTCCGGCGATATAACTTTTCATTACATCACTCATTTTATTTTGATCATTTTCATCAAAGAAAAGGTTCTTTTTTTCATCCCAAAGGCTTTGATGAATATGTCCGCTACTGCCAGGTAATTCCGCGTTCCACTTGGCCATAAAAGTAGGCATGATTCCATGTCGGTGACCGATTTCTTTGACGGAAGCTTTAAACAGAGTGGATTTATCAGCTGACTCTAATATTGGCCCATAACCAATGGCCGCCTCATAAACTCCCGGACCTGTTTCTGTGTGAAGTCCTTCAAGGGAGACATTAAATTTTTCAAGAAGATCAAATAATTCATTAAAGAATGCAGATTTTTCAGATGCTCTTAAAAGAGAGTAACCAAACATTCCTCTAGTGATAGGATTAAGTTTATTAAAATTATTGTCATGAGTTTCAACACTTGATTGGTCAAAGTTAAACCATTCATACTCTTGAGAGAAAAGAGCGTTGAAACCTGAGTCTTGTGCTTGCTGGTTTATTTTTTTTAGCAATGTTCTTGGACAAACATCGAGGTTGTTTTTTGAAAAGTCTGCAAGAAAAAATGGTACATCATTGTCCCATGGGACTTCTCTGAAAGTTGTTAAATCGATTGAGGCAGGTGCATCCGGGAAACCAGAGTGCCAGCCAGTAAAAGTGGAGTTTTCATAAAGCACATCACTACTATCCCAACCAAAAACGACATCACAAAAACCAAAGCCGCCTTCAATGACCGATAAAAACTTGTTTTTGTGAATGTACTTTCCTCGGAGAATGCCATCAATATCTGTTACTGCTACCTTAACTTTATTAGAAGAAGAGTTTTTAACACGTTCAATAATTTGATCATTATTCATTTATTAGTCCTTTAATAAGTTGATTGAGAAATAGGTTGTTTGGTGGCAAAAAGTTTATAAAGTCCAAAAGCAATTGCCTGAATGGCAAAGTAAATAACCGCCAAATTGAAATTAAAAATAGTCATGGAAATAAATGCGACAATTGCAATAACTAAAGCGACGATCGGAAAGATTGGGTAAAGCGGTGTTTTGTAGGGTCTTTCTAAGTTAGGTTCAGTTTTTCTTAACTGCAGAAGAGACACCATGGAAATTATATAAAGGCTAAGAGCACCAAAACAAGCAATCGTAATTATTTCTCCCGTTTTACCTGTTAGGAGTGCGATGATTCCAACAAGCATATTTGCAATCAGCGCAAGCATGGGGGTTTTAAATCGAGGGTGAGCCTTACCAAGTGCTTTTGGAAATAATCCCGCTCTTCCAAATTCAAACGTTGCTCTGCCGGCCACTAAAATAATTCCATGAAAAGAAGCAACCAATCCAAAGAGTCCAACGGTAATTAGTAAGTGATAAAGCCAGCTATTTTTTCCAACAATCATGCCTAATGCTAGGGGAAGTGGATTGTCTGATGCAGTTGCTCCTGGCGCAGAGTAAACAACAGCTTCCCAGCCACCAACACCAACAGCACTGGTAAAAGTCAGAATACATAAAATGACTAAAGTGATCATTGCACTTCCAAATCCTAGGGCCACATTTCGCTGAGGGTTGATCGTTTCTTCGGCGACATTCGCGACACCCTCAATGGCAAGAAAAAACCATATCGCAAATGGGATGGCCGCAAAAATACCACTGACCCCATTGGGGAAAGCATTTTTTGTTAGGTTTGAGAATTCAAAGTGGGGGAGCGTGACACCAGCAAAAATGAGAAGCTCAATAACCGCAAAAATTGTAATGAAAAGCTCAAATGAAGCGGCTATTTTTACTCCAAGAATATTGATCAGTGTAAAAATTAAAAAAGCAAAAATAGCAATTGTCGTAATTCCAAGTTCAGGGAAAAACTCATTGAAATAAGCTCCAATAGCAAAGGCAATGGCGGGTGGTGCAAAAACAAACTCTACCAGTTGAGCCATTCCTCCGACAAAACCCCAATTTTTACCAAGTGCTCTGTCAGAATATGAAAATGCGCCCCCAGCTTTTGGTATCGCGCAGGCAAGTTCTGTATAGCTAAATGTAAAAGTCACGTACATAATCGTGATAAATAGGGTGGCGATCGCAAGGCCAAGTGTACCACCTTCGGCCAACCCAAGGTTCCATCCAAAATACATCCCTGAAATTACGTATCCAACACCCAAGCCCCATAACATAATTGGGCCAAGAGTTTGATCAAGTGCGCCATTTGAGGGCTTCTTCTTCATTGTCATCTTTAATCCTCCCTGAATTAATCAACGGCAAACATTAGCTGAAACAGGCAAGAAAATAAAATGGTTTTCCCAAAAAAATGAGGACCTTATCATGATAAAATTCTAGTTATGAAAATGATTAATATGATGTCGCCGAAAACTATCGTAAAGCTCCTAACTTATTGGCCTCCCTATTTGATGGCCGGGATAAAAGTTGACAATGTACAGGAGGATTTTAAAAAGGTTGTCGTTAAAATGAAGCAGCGTTTTTGGAATACAAATTATGTGGGATCTCATTTTGGAGGGAGTCTTTATGCAATGACGGACCCATTTTTTATGTTCATGCTTTTAGAAAATCTAAAAAAAGACCATATTGTTTGGGATCAAAGTGCAGAGATTAAGTTCTTGAAACCGGCGAAAGGAGAGGTGACAGCCGTCTTTGAAATAACGGACAAAGATATTGACGAGATTAAAGCGCAAGCACTACGTGAGTTTAGTTTCACAACAACATTTTTGGTTAACATTGTTGATAAAAATGATGAAATCGTTGCTCAGGTAAAAAAGGGGCTTTACATCAGAAGAAAGGACGCGAAAAAGAGGTTTGGTTAGAAAAATAATACGCATATACGTGATTTCGACTGCTTAACTAGTGCATAACAAAAGTAATTTTTTCAAATATACAACTATAAGTTATTAAATTTGCTAGAAAACTTTCATGGTATTGGAATTTCTATGGCAAAAATAAGTATATATCTTAGTAAATCTTCTTCGTCTGAAGAGGTACTTAAGTATAAGAAATACTTAAAAGAGTCTCTATTTAGGCATAGAGTTACATTCCATCGACCAAGTTCTCTGGATGAAATTAATGAAACTTTATCTAAAGAGTTAATGAAAGAAAGTGTCGATTACGTCTTCGCGATGGGAGGAGACGGAACTATTCATCAATTTATTCAAATGATGTGTGGAACAAAGGTTCCTCTTTTAATCATCCCTACTGGTACCGCGAATGACTTGGCCAGAGAGTTAAGTCTAAGTTCTAAAATAGAGCATGCGGTACGAACTTTTTTGGATAAAAAAATTGAGTCGATAGATCTTATATCGGTAAATAAAAATTTAATGTCTACCTGTGGTGGACTTGGTATTTCATCTGAGGTCGCTGGAAAAATAAATGAGCTTCGAGTTGATTTTCCCTGGTTTAAAAAAATTGTAAAGGTCATTGGACCTGGAATTTACCCAATAATTTTATCAATTTATTTTTTAAGAAAATTAAAATTACATCGTCTGCAAATAATTTCAAATGACTTTCCAGGCTTAAGTAATATCCAAGAAGCCTCTATGGTAATGATTAACAACCAATCTATTCTTGGAAAAAGCTTTGTTGTTGCACCAGGCACAGTGAACACTGATGGTAAGTTTAACGTCACCATCTTTAAGCATAAAAATAAAGTATCCCTCATAAAAGCAGTGATTATGATTGGACTTGGTAAGAAGGATTTAAGTGATAAAAATTTAACTTGCTTTGAAACAAAAAATATAGAGATTAATTGTCTAGGGAAAAAGCTTTCGTTCTTTGGTGACGGTGAGGTTATTGAGCGATCTGAAAACTTTTCTATTACTTCAGTTGATAAAAGTTTAAAGGTTTTTAAATCGAGTAATTCAGCTTTCTCTCTTCCTGTCTCTCTTGATGAGGTAAGTTTATGAAACATATACTCATCACTGGTGCGACTGGGTTTATTGGGAGAAATTATCTTTATGCTCTTTTAAAAGAAAACGTAAAGATAACAGTTGTTTCAAGAACGAAATCAGTTAATAAAACCAAGGTTCTTTTTCCAGAAGTGAATGTTATTGCACTTGACTTGGAAATTGGTAACCTTGAAACATTAAACCTAAAGGCGCTAGATTCTGTAACAGAAGTTGTCCACATTGCCGGAGGCTATGATATTCAAATGGACTTTAAAGATGCCTATAAAAATAACATTTTATTGGGGCAAAATTTAATTCGGATAATTAAGAAATTAAATAATATAGAAATGGTTCACTTGATATCCTCTTTTTCTGTTGTGGGAAATGAAAATAATAAAAATTTCCAGGAGGATGATCTTTGCATAGATGAAAGGATGATGAACAACTATTCCTTTTCGAAGGCAAAGGCTGAAGAGTTATTTCGTAATAGTGCTAAGGAATTAAATTTTAGATTACGTATTTATCGACCTGGAATAGTTATTGAGTCTAGAGTTGGTAAGGTGATGGATAAAATTGATGGCCCTTACTATTTTTCATCGGAATTACTGAAATATAAAAAAATAATAAGATCAATGCTTTTTTTGACAATTCCTTTTTCAAAAAAGGCAAGACTGCCGCTGGTATCAATTGAATGCTTAACTAAGAACCTCGTATACGCTACTTTGAAACCCTCAAAGGATCATCAGATTAGATGTTATTACTTTTTTTCAGATAATCAGGTAAGCGTAGATAAATTACTAAATGCATTTTTTAAAATATTGGGAATTAAAACCAAAGTATTTTCCCTGCCGAAGCTAAATAGCTTAAAAAGGATCACAAATATCATTGGGATTCCGGATGAGTTATTTGATTTTATGTTTATGAATAACGCATATGAAACATCTCACCGTGAGAATGATCTCCCATTTTGGGAGGACGAGGCTCATGACTCTTTTGAGTTGGCCCAAAAGGTTTTATCCTCAACACCAAATAGAAAATGGGAGATTACCAATGCATAGAATCCTTCATTTTGTTCTTGGTGATTCAAGTCAAAACCTAGATAAAGAAACGGAATTTCTCGGCAAGAAAGTCTATCTTAAAAGATTAGGTGTACATTTTGATGAAGAATTACTTAAAAACTTAGCTTCAAATCTTCACGAGCAATTTGATGTTGTCGCTGTTAGTGGTTTAGGTCATACATTTAAAGTGGGGAAAAAAGAAGTTTCTCATTACCTTTTAAATGATGTCAGATCAATATGCTATCCGACTCCAGTAGTAGACGGTCAAGAAATGAGGAAATTAACACTTCCTTGGGCCGTTAATTATTTAGTAAAGAATAAAGGAAATATCTTTAAGGATAAAAAAGTAGGTTTTTTTTCTGGATTGTTAAATCAAAGTATCACAGAGATGGTTTCATCTCTTGGTGGAGAATGTTTGTTCGCCGACCCATATACGCTTGCGAAAATTCCAATGATCCTAAATGGGAATAAAAATTTAGATAGTTTTCTTTGCAAGGCTAAATATCTTTTTAAAGTAAAAGAAATCAAAGAACTACGAGGTCGTAAGTTTGGGCATAGAAATTTGCTTGTAAAAAAAATATTAAGTAAATTTAATACGTGTGAAGTTTTCTTTTTAAATCCAACTCTATTAAACCTCATTGAAATGCCAGACCTTAAAAATAAAATTGTTATTGTTGACAGAATTGATGAGAAAATAAAAGCAAGCTTAGTTAGTAAAAATGCATCTGCTGTTTATTGCCTTTTACCAAAAGTTGATTCAAAAGAGTTTTCTAGTTTTACCCTCCTCGAGGCATTTTTCCAGTGCCTTAAAGAGGAGAGAACTCCACTTACTTCATCGGATGTTGAAGAATATATTAATGACTTCAGCCTTAAGCCTGTTGGAGATATTCTCTATTTATCTAAAAAGAAAAATATTAATAGATGTGCTTTTGTCATTCATCCTTTATCTAGAAAATATTTACTCAAAGCTCCTGGCCTTAAGGTATTCAAAAACAATAAAGCTGTTTCCCAATCACTAAGTACTTTTGTTGAAAAAATTTCGCCATATATTCCTCCTTTTAAGTTTGGAGAAATTAAGGGAATTAAAAGTTTGTCGACCTCCCAAGAGGTCATTGTTGATGTTTACGCAATGACAGAAACACCAAAGGCACTTCTTTCGATGAGTGAAAATTGTGTATACAATAAACTTGTTTCAATTTGTGAAAGAGCTGAAGTATCTGGTGCTCAGATGATTGGACTGGGAGCCTACACAAAAGTTGTTGGAGATGCGGGTGTTTCAGTTAAAAAAAGAAGTCCTATCCCTTTAACAACGGGAAATTCATTGTCTGCAGCGGCAACTCTTTGGGCCGGAGATTATGCATTAAAAAAAATGAATCTTGTTCCCGAGGTTGATAAAAATTTTGATGGCCAAGTTATGATTGTCGGTGCCACAGGTAGTATTGGTAAGGTTAATTCAAAAATATTATGTCAAAAATGGAAGAGGGTGGTGATATCAAGCCCAACCTTATATAAACTTGTTGATTTAAAAGAAGAGTTGGAAAAAATTAACCCTCGTTGTGAGGTAATTTACACAACAAATCCTAATAAGTTTGCTGGTAGTAGTGATTTTATAATCACAACGACAAGTGCTCAGGGAAAAAGAATCATCGATATTGAAAAAATAAAACCTGGTTGTGTCGTTTGCGATGTTTCTAGGCCATTTGATATTTCCAAAGAAGACGCAGCGAAAAGGCCTGATATTTTGGTTATTGCAAGTGGTGAAGTTGAACTTCCTGGAGTGATTAACCAAAAACTTGATATAGGACTTGAAGGTAATAGTGTTTATGCATGTCTTGCAGAGACGGCACTTCTTACAATGGATAATCGTTTCGAAGCATTTAGCCTTGGGCGTGATATTAGTTATAAAAAAGTATTTCTAATAGACCAATTAGCGAGAAAACATGGAGTAATGCTATCTAGTATAATGGGGCATGACCAAAAAATTACTGATGAGGAAATCACACTTTGTCGAAATTTTGCTATTGAAAAAAGAAAAGCAAAAATAAATAATCCCTCTGAGAAAGAAAATTGTGAAAAGATGGAAACATCAAAAAGCACAATATTAACAAAGGAGCATCAATGAATTGTGTTTCGGAGTTAATTAGTAGTGATCACATTCTTTCAGATCGTCCCGCGGTTGTTTTTTTTAAAAGTCTGAAATCTATTCAAGACAAAAGATTAAATATGTCTTTTAAGGAGGTTTATCAAACGTCTTTAAAAGTTCAAAGTTTCTTGATCCAAAACAATATCAAAAAAGATGATTGTATCATCCTTTTTGAAAAACCAGAGCCCGCTTTATACTCTTTTATTATTGGGTCTCTAGGTCTTGGGGTGACTCTTCTGGTTGTTGAGCCATGGATGCCGAAAGAAAAATTTAACGGAATATTAAAAAAATATAAACCTAAGGCTGTTTTAACTGGTCGTCTGGGAAAGATTATATTGTCTAGACTGAAAGAGTATAAAAATATCGATCTTAAATTTTCAATTGAAAGTATTCTTAATTATGAACCAGCTGAAAGCTTTAGCACAATTGATATGGATGAGAGTGATTCTGCTATAGTTAGTTTTACTAGTGGGAGTTCAGGTGATCCAAAAGGTGTAAGCCGTAATCATGGTTATCTAGTTCGTCAAAGAAATGTATTGAAAAAGTACCTTGAATATAATGATCTTTCAAAGCTCGATTTAACAGTATTTTCAAATTTAACAATGCTTAATCTTATACTTGGGAAAGGGAGTTTAGTCATAGATCCAACTTGGAGCGAAAATTCTCTAAAAGATCTTGATCTTCTCCCTGAAAGTTATGCTGTAGATACTTTGGCCACTGCGCCAGAGTTTTTACGTCGTTTGGTTAAGATAACAAAGAAATTAAAATTATCGCATATTCATATTGGAGGAGCACTTGGTAATGTGAAGGATTATCAAGGGGCAATCAAACGGTTTTCAAGTGCAAAGTTAAAACTTGTTTATGGCTCCACCGAAGCTGAGCCTGTGTCGTTTTGTGATTTAAAAATAAGTATAAAAAAATCAAAAGAAAATCGATTTTTTCAGGCTTTGTTTTTGGGCGAAATCATAGAGGAGATTAATACCCAAGTGGATGATAGTGGCGTTTTATGGGTCAGTGGGCCACATGTTTCAGGTATGTACTTAAATGATAAACAGGCAAATAATAAAAACAAGAAAGAAGTAGAAGGTGTTGTTTGGCACTGCATGGGCGATAAGATAAAAATTAAAGGCTCAGAGCTTTGGTACGAGGGAAGAGACTTTCAAACCAAGGCTGACTTCGATTTCGAGCAACATTTATATCGTAAATACCAAAAGGATAATCTTTTTGTTCAAGATGGTGAGATTTATTCAGAAGATCCATTGTTTGAAAAATATAAAAAAGTAAAAATTATTAAGGATTCTAGGCATCGATCTCGAATTGATCGTAAAGCTAGTGTTTTAAGGGGAAAAAAGATGGAGAATTATTTAACGTTTATTAAAGAGAGAGTTCCGGTTGTGGCAAATTTGATTTTGGCACTTGGGTTAATTTTTTCAGTAGGTGCACTTAACTCCACATATCTAAATGTTGGGGATGCATTTTTTATAGGAATGACTCTAATGGCATTTATTATTGAACTTCGATTTATGGACGAGATCAAAGATTATGAAAAAGACAAAGTAGCTCACCCTGATCGCCCTCTCCCTAGAGGCCTGGTTACTCCAAAGCAGGTGATGAATTTAATTTACCTAACTTTTTTTATTCTTACTGTTTGCACAGGTCTTAGCTTTGTTTTTTATGGAACAATGGCCGGTGGGTTTTTACTAACAACTCTTTTTTGGATGGTTTTAATGTACAAAGAGTTTTTTATGGAAAAAACGCTTGGAAAGTCACCCATCATCTATGCAATTACTCATCAGGTTATTATTGTCCCTGTTTGTTTATTTGCGATTAGTATTCCTTTTTCAAATCTTGTTTTTACACATAAAAGTCTTGGCTTCTGCCTTCTTGTTCTTTCTTCATTTTTTACTTTTGAGGTTGGAAGAAAAATGGATCCTAAGTCCCATCCAATTCTTGGGACGTATTTAATTTACTATAAAAAGGCGTTAACAAATTTATTAATCACTGTTTTGGCCGCGATTGGAGTTCTTGGTTGTTATTATTTAGATATTTTTTGGTGGGGATTTATTCCATTTATTCTTACTGTTTTAACTCAAGTGAGAATCTGGTTTCAGCAAGAAAGGTTTAAAGATCTTGAGGGGATGATCGCGCTTAACTTGATTTACAATATGTGGGTCGTCGCAATTGCTTGGTGGGTAAACTAATGATTTTAAAACAAACAGATAATATTTCTAAATTTAGTCTTGCTGGTGGAAAGGGATTAAATTTAAAAAAGATGGTGGATGCGCAGATCCCCGTGCCGGGTTTTATTGTTTTAAATGATGAACTCTTTAAATCATTTATTAAAAAAAATGATTTTGAAAAAGTATTGAAAAATATCACCTGTCCAAAAAATGACTCAAAAAAAATCGAATCTTTATTTTCTCAAGCGACTTTTAGTCCTGAGTTACTGGCCAGCATAGAAGAGGCTTTAATCTCGGCAGGGGTTAATGATACGTATCTGGCCGTAAGATCATCCGGACTCGATGAAGACTCTAAAGAGCACTCCTTTGCGGGAATGTTTAGTAGCTTTTTATTTGTAAAAGGGGCAAAGGATATAGAGCAGGCGATCATAAAATGTTTTGCTTCAGCTTTTAGTGAGCGTTGCCTTGAATACCGAATTAAGAACTCTCTTCCAATTACTGATATTGGAATGGGCGTTGTTTTACAAAAAATGGTTAACTCGGAAGTTTCAGGAGTCATGTTTTCTAGAAACCCGATGAACCCAAGTGACAGGGATAATTTAATTATTGAGTCTGTCTATGGACAGTGTGAAGGTCTTGTCAGTGGCGAGCTTGAAGCAGATCACTTTGAAATTTCAAGAATATCTGGTGATTTCACCAAAAAGCTTGTGGAGAAAACCAATAAATATATTCAAGATCCCTCCAAAAAGGGGATTAAGCTTGTTGAGGTAAATAGTGAAAAAGTAAATTTAAGTACCTTAAGTGATGATCTTGTGAAAAGAGTTTCAAACTTAGGGATGTTGATTGAAAAAACTTTTAATGCGCCGATGGATATTGAATGGGCCGTTGAAAATAATAATATTTATGTTGTTCAAATGCGTCCGATAACAACGCTTCCAGATCTAGCTTTTTATGATTCTCAGGTAAATGGTGCTCGCTCAATCCTTTGGGATAATTCAAATATTGTTGAAAGCTTTGCTGGCGTGACAACGCCACTTACATTTTCTTTAACTAAAGATGCTTATGCCGTAGTTTATAAGGTTACTTCTAGGCTTGTTGGTGTTCCTGAAACAGTGATTAATGATTTTGATTACGCTTATACAAATATGTTGGGATTTATCAGAGGGCGAGTCTATTATAATTTAATAAACTGGTACAAGCTTTTACTCATTATTCCTGGCTTTGGTAGTAATCAAGGCTTTATGGAGACAATGATGGGAGTTAGAGAGGAACTAACTCAAGAGCAACAAAAACTTTTTAACTTCATTGATGAGGCGCCAAAATATTCTGGATTCAAAAGAATCCAAGTTTTATTTAACTTACTTTGGAAATTTTTTACAATTAAAAAGTTAACTTCGGAATTTAGAGTTAATTTTAACCGTTTGTATGATGAGTTTTATCAGGTGGATTTTAGTAAAAAATCACTTCATGAACTTAAAAATTACTATCAACGATGGACCAATGGAATTACTTATCAGTGGAAAGCACCTATTGTTAATGATTTTTTGGTTATGGTCTTTTTTGGCACTTTGAAAAAATTAGTGGAAAAATGGGTTAAATCAGATGTGGCAAATCTTCAAAATGACCTCCTTTGTGGACAGGGTGATGTTGACTCAACGTTACCAACACTAACCTTAATGAATATGGCAAAAAGTTATGATGAGCATGCAGAAATAAAGGGTATGCTTGAAAACTTCTCTAATGATGAACTTGCTTCATTCATCAAAGAAAAACCTTCACATTCTTTTTCTATCGATATTACTAATTATTTAACAAATTACGGCTTTAGGTGTGACAACGAACAAAAACTTGAAGAGAGCGATCTTTTTACAAAGCCTGGTTTTATTTTTGATTCTCTTAGAAGCTATTTGAGATCTAAAAAGTATGATGTATCTAAAATGCATCAAAACGAGAAAAAGCTAAAGCTGGATGCGGAAAAAATTGTTACCGAGAATCTTTCCGGTTTAAAACTCTTTATTTTTAATAAGGTTTTAACCATCGCTAGGTTTGCCGTTAAAAATAGAGAGAATTTACGTTTTCTAAGATCGAGATCTTTTGGTATTAACAGAAGAATTTTTAGATCCATATGTCAGCAATTGCACCTCCTTGGAGTAACAGACTCAGTGGAAGATGGGTTTTATCTAAACTACACTGAAATATTTGATTTTATCGATGGAAAATCGGAATCATTATCTCTTGGTAAATTAGCAAAAGTTAGAAAAGAAGAATTTGTAATTTATATGAACGAAAATGACCCACCAGATAGATTCATTACTCATGGCGCTGTCGGGGTGAGTCTTCAGAGAAAAGATATTATAGATTCAGGTGATTTACTCAAAAATAAAATTAAAATTTCTGATGATCCAAATCTTATTTATGGAATGTCTTGTTGCCCAGGTGTTGTGAAGGGAAAGGTTCTATTTGCCGGTAAAATTGAGGACGCAAAAAATCTAAATGGTGAAATTCTTGTGACAAAAAGAACCGATCCAGGCTGGGTGCCTTTATTTCCAAATTGCAGTGGAATAATTGTTGAAAGAGGAAGCCTTTTATCTCACTCGGCGGTAATTGCCAGGGAACTTGGCGTTCCAACCATTGTTGGAGTACCCGGTGGTTTAATATCAAAGCTTGAGTCAGGAAAAGAAATAGAATTAAATGCTAGCCTTGGAGAAATAAGGATTCTCGAATGATAAAAACCTGTAGAAACCCACAGGATTTAGAATTTAGAAAACTTTTTAGTGAAGTTTGTGATGGGATGGATCATAAAAAAACTCCTAATACTTCGACAATGTATTTACTCGATTTATTTAAAGAGCAAAAGCAAACACTTATTCTTTTTGAGGAAGATGAAAAATTCATTGGGCGAATTTTAGTCACACCTAAAGTAGATGATTCAAAAAATATTTTCTTTGGAATGCTTGAATACCCTGTTGGAAGATCTGATGTTGCTTTTAATCTTTACGAGAAGGCAAAAGAATGTGCAGCGGAATATGGAGGGATAAATCTTGTTGGCCCTGTAGATTATTCTACTTGGTTTTCAAATCGGTTTAAATCAGTTGGGTTTATTAATCAATATTTATGGGAACCTAATAACCCTAGCCAGTACTATGAAGATGCAAAGAAATTTGGCTTTACTACGGATAAGAAATACACATCTAAGTTTTTTCCTTCGATGGATCTTCAAATAAAAAGATCAAAAACTGGCCATGATTTAGCTATTGAAAAAGGTTTTAGTTTTAGAAAACCTGATTTAAATAATAATGATGACATACAAAGATTATATGAATTAAACACCACAAGCTTTAAAGATAATTATCTTTATTCACCTATTACGCTCAATGAGTATAAAAAAACACATATTCTTTCTCTTAAGGGGCAGGATCTTTCTTTCAGTACTTTTATTGTTGATCCATCAGGAATACCTCAAGGGTATATTTACTGCTTTATTGAAGGAGATTGCTTAATAATTAAAAGTATATTGATAAGTAAATCTCATCAGGGAGCACTTTTATCTTCTGCTCTTGTGCATTTTTCCTGCATGAAAGCATTTGAAAACGGAATCGTTAATGGGGCGGGTGTTTTGATTAGGGAAGGTAACGTCAGCAGTAAATTTTATGAAAAAATTGGAGAGCCTTACGCTGTCCATAATTACGAATTATTAAAAATGGAAATATAGATATGTCTAAATATTTTAATCAATTAAATTACTCCATGGCCAATGAAGACTCTTGGCTGGAAAGAAATATTGTCTTGAAAACCAAGCCCAAAAAAATACTTACGGTTTGTGGAAGTGGTTCTCGAGCTTTCCCTCTTATACATCCAGGACTTGAAGAATTACATATTGTTGACTTGGCAAAAGAGCAATTGTGGCTGGCAAAGTTAAGACAAGAGACTATTAAGAAATTAAGCTATCAAGATTATTTAATATTTTGGGGGTATGCACCTTACAAGGTTAATGAAAATTGTGCGTTGAGAGAGCGTATCTATTTAAGCTTAGATTTAGAAACTAATATTCAGGAGTATTTTGTCTCTGTCTTTAACGATAATAACTGGAATTCTCTTCTTCTTAGCGGAAAGTGGGAAAAGACATTTGTTTTTTTTAGTAAAGTTGTTAGAAAAATTCTTGGGAAAAAAGTATGCGAGAAGATATTTTCGTTTGATCGTTTAGATAAACAGAGAGATTTTTTTGATAAAGAATTTCCAAAGTTAAAGTGGCTATTTGTTTTAAGCGTTCTTGGAAATAAATCTATGTTTAATGCACTTTTGTATAAAGGTCATTTCATTAAAAAAAATGTAGATGATTCTTATATTGATTATTACAAAAATGCTTTTAATCATCTATTCACTGAATCTTTAACTAAAAATAGCTTTTTTCTTCAATTGTGCTTTCTTGGCGAAATTAAATATGCCGAGGGTAATTTAGTTGAAGCTGACGAAAAAACATTTAAACAAATGAAAAAGTATCTTGATAAAATTAATATCTACTATCATCAAAGCGATCTTATAAAAACTATTTCAAATATTGAAGGAATTGATTTTATCTCTTTGTCGGATGTTCCATCCTATTTTTCTGGTGAATTAGAGCGTAGTTTTTATCAAAAGATAAAAAAATCATTATCTAATGATGGGGTTTCAGTGAATAGGAATTATCTAAGAGTTCCAAACGCTAAAAAAGATGGATTATTAGATATTTCTAAAAAGTTTAATTCACCAATCAAAAAAGAATGTGTTCAGATGTACCGGGTCGAGGTGATGCAACGTGAATTCTAGGGCAATTCCCTTCGAGAAGGGACAGTTTTTAATTGGCAATCTTCTAACTTATTCAAAAGATAGATTAGGTTTCCTCTTAGCTCTCCAAAAAAAGCATGATGGTGTATTCAAAGTTAAAATTGGCCCCAAAAATGTCATTGTTTTATCTGATCCTAAGTACGTAAAAAATGTTATGCAGACAAGTCATAAGAGTTTTGTAAAAAAAACTAACTTTGATTTATTTTTTGGGAAAAGTCTTTTTACAACAAATGGAAACGAGTGGAAAAGACAAAGAAAGTTATTAATGCCTTTAATGAATTTAAAATATCTTGAGACCTGCCTCGGAGTGTTTGAATCAATTTCTAATGAAAATATTGATAAATTTATTAAAGAAAATAAAAATGGTGATGACCTACGTATTCTTTTTTCTAAAATAACATTTGATATTATTTTAAAGACTGTTATTGGTATCGATTATACAAAAAACTATGAGTTTCTTGATCAAGCGATTACTAAATTAACTCATTTTGTTACTAAGGATAAATATCGAATTTTTCCTTTACCAGAATTTCTCGATAGTGAAAAACGTGAATTTAATTTGGCATTAGAAACACTGAATAATCTTATTTATTCCAGTCTTGATACCGCCAAGGCTTCTGCAGAAGATTTTAGTTTTATTGCTCAGTTGTTAGAATTTAAAAAACAAAATCCTGATGAAAATATTAATGAGGAATTCATTAGAGACAATATAGTCACGGTCATGTTTGCTGGTTATGAGACAACAGCGATGACTTTTTCATTTATTGCTGAGATGCTTTCTAAGCATCCAGAAGTTCAAGAGGAATTAATCTCAGAGGTATCATTATTTGATAAATCATTTACCGTTGAAAATCTAAAAAAGACACCTTTTCTAGATGCTGTGATTAACGAAGTGATGAGGTTATACCCTGCTGGGTGGGCGTTTACCCGTGTAGCAAATTCGGATGTGAAAGTTGATGATATAGAAATTAAAAAAGGCGAAATAGTTCTTGTTTCACCGTTTCTTCTTGGAAGAAATGAAAAGTTTCACAAAGAAGCTGAACTATTTGAACCTAAAAGGTTTATAGAAGATAGTGTTAATAGAGATGCTTATATTCCTTTCGGAATGGGGCCACGAACATGCTCCGGGGCCAATTTTGCAATACTAGAACTTAAAGTAGTTTTAATAACTTTATTGCGTGAGTATAAATTTGAGTATTGTGGTGCTGAGTGTGAAGTTGATGCTAGGGCAACACTTTTTTCAAAAAACGGATTTAATATTAAATTAATTAGGAAATCTTAATGAATAAAATAAAAAATAATTTTGTTGACTGGATCATTGGAAAACCAAAAACGGCACTTGTTTTGTTTGGTTTATTAAACGTTATTTTTGCTCCTGGACTTCTTAAGGTAAAAACCGATTTTACTTACAAGTCGTGGTATTCCATTAAGGACCCTAAGGTTTTAGAGTTTCAAGAGTTTGAAAAAACATTTGGAAATGATGATATGGCGATCGTCGTGGTTCATGATGATAAAGGAATACTTCAAAAAAAGAACTTAAAACTCATTGAGGAAATAAGTGATAGACTTTGGCGAGTGAATGAAGTCTTACGTGTCGATAATTTAAATAATTTTATTCATATGGAATCAGTTGGAGATGACTTAATGATATCTCCACTTGTAGAAGAGGGGGACTCTGAATTTGTTGACCTTGATGAACTTAAAAGAAAAATTAAAACTGAGCCGGTATTAGATAACTTTCTCATTTCAAAAGATAAAAAAACAACGGTGATTCAGGTTAAAATTATTTCTGAGGCCTCCGGAAAAATTCCTGATCATGCAAAAATATCTTACGATGTTAGAGAGGTGATGAAGCCTTTTATTAAAGAGAATCCTGATTTAACCTTCCATTTAACAGGAAGTGTTGTCGTTGTTGATGATTTTACCCAGGCGACCATCGATGATCTTGTTTTATTAGTTCCGCTTTTATACTTAATTTTTATTTTAATAATGTTTTATAGGTATAGATCTATTACGGGAATGCTATTGATCTTCAGCAATATCTCCTTTTCAATTTCTTTAATGCTTGGAGCGTGTGGATACCTTGGATATAAAATCAATACTCTTACGGCAGCGGCGCCCACGATTCTAATGACTATTGCTTTAAGTGATGCTGTTCATGTTTTTAGTGCATTCTTTCAAGGGGTCAAAAATAATTTTAATGTAATCTCCAGCTTAAGATATTCATTAAAGAAAAACTTTTATCCAACTTTTTTAACAACAATCACCACCAGTGTCGGTTTTCTCAGTTTTTTTGATGCAAAAGTTGAACCTGTCGCTGAACTTGGAATTATTGTAGGAATTGGTGTTGTTTTTGCCTGGCTGGTTACTTATCTTGGTTTTGGTCCTGGGATCTTGCTACTTGGTAAGTACTTTAGAACAGAGGGTGAGGTTTTAAGTGAGTCTACAAGCATTGAAAAAGATTTAAAGGTAACACCATTTTCTAATTCTCTTGGGGATTTAATTTTTAAGTATAAATACATGATTACAAGCTTTACTGTTGCCTTAGGTGTATTTGGTGTTTTTTATATCTCAAAGCTTACTGTAAACATGGACCCCATAGAGCAGTTTCGGCCTGATCATCACTCTGTTGTTGCGAGTAAATTTCTTGAAAAACAGATGGGTTTCAGTAGTGGATTTGAGCTTGAAATAGACTCTGGATTAAAAGATGGGGCGAAGAATCCTCAGTTTCTTCAAAAAGTAGATTCATTTCTTCTGTGGTTAAAAAGTGATGAGCGAATCACAAAAAGTGTCTCACTGAACTACATTCTAAAATCAATCAATAAGGCCTTGAATAACAATTCTGATGACTTTTATTTTCTTCCTAAAACAAAAGAACAGGTTGGAGAAGAGATCCTTCTTTACCAAATGGGTCTTCCTCAAGGGAAAGATATAAACAATTTACTCTCTGTTGATAATAGAAAAATTAGAGTGACCCTTCAAAGTAACGTAACCGACTCTAAAACATCTAACGAGCTTTTTAAATATATTGAAGTTGAAGCAAAAAATAGAGGCCTTAATATTTTGATCACTGGAAAGACTCCTTTATTTCATGATCTTACTCCCTATATTGTGCAAACCTTTTTTGAAAGTTTCAGCCTAGCATTTATTGGAATTACAATAATTCTTTGTATCTCTTTAAGGTCGCTCGGATTAGGTCTTCTAGCATTAATTCCAAATTTATTCCCTCTTCTTGTTGGAGGCGGAATTTTCTACTTTACAGGGTATGACATAGATATGGGGACCGTTTTAATTGCCTCTGTTTGCTTAGGAATATCTGTAGATGATTCAATTCACTTTTTGTTTGAATACAAAAAGTATAGAGAACTGAAACTTAGCGTCCTTGATACGGTGAAAAAATTAATCACCACAACCTTTCCAGCTTTATTTATGACAACGCTTTTAATCTGTGCAGGATTTGGCGCTTTCGTTTTTGGAAATTATGTTCCGAATGTGAAGTTTGGCGTAAGTGTTGCAGGTATTTTGATTATTGCCCTTGTTGCTGACTTCATTATACTTCCATCTATCTTGCTATTAGGTCGAGAGCAAAAATACAAATAAAATCTATATGCCGACTAATTTTGGCTGATTACATAAAATTTATATTTATTTTAAATGATTTATTAGAGCCTAATCTTATAAACCGCTGAATTAGCATTAATTTTATTTGAACTTCGCCTCATTCAAGAGTGAACGGTTTCGGCTATTTAAATATATTGAAAAACATTTTAAATCAATGGCTTATGGTAGTGGGGAGCTTTTGGTCTATTGTATATATTAGGCTGCGATCATATAGCACGCGCCAAATTTATAACTTGGAAGTGGTTCATGAAATTTTTTACATTTTTATTACTTTGCATGTTTTTGAGCTCATGCATTATGCTTGACTCACAAAAGGTAGATTCTCGGAACGAAACTTCGATAGATAATTCTTTACCCCCAGTCTCATCCGGAACAGTAGTAGCAAAGAAGATTAACTTTAATTCGAACAGAGTGGTAGATTTATCCCCAATACTAGACCAATACCCCGATATGGAAAGACTTACCATTGTGAGTAAAGGTGTGTCAGGTGTGAGTATGACAAAAGAAGAAGCCCAAAATATGGGAAAAGTTACGATAGGTGGTCCCGGAGTCAGAGGATATTATACATTTGTTGTTTTCTTAAGTGATGGAAGCGAGATTCAAGGGAGACTGTAGATGAAAACTTTTAAATCCTTTAACATCATTAAAATTTTAATATTGATTTTTTCAGTTAACACTTTTGCGGTGGATTACTATGTGACGGCGCAATTTGGTATAGAAGATAGGGCCTTTGTAGCTGATGATGATACAAATGATTTTGTCGGTCATCTAAAAGCCATCTTTCAACAAACTAATACTTTTTCATGCGTAGGAGCAGTAGGTGGCCCATTCGGTAACCAAGTCGATTGTGAAGCGAATTCTGGAGTATGGACAGAGTTCATAACAAATATTAACGAACTAACAGTAATCGTAAATCCTGTAGCCTATGGTGCTATGGATGACTTAGAAGTTAGGCTCGACGTAACTCAGTTTCCAGGTACATGCTCTGATGGAACGACACTTACTGGTGTCGCCTGTATTAACGGAGGCAGCATTTGGACTCCAAGCTCAGGTAACTTTTATCTTCATAGAAGAAATGATGTGATTGATTTAAAACTAGGTGTGGATGGAATCGCTGGCACAACAGATGATTTTATCATTTACGCCGATTCATCAGAAATGTTTCCTAGCTGCGGGAAGACAACAATGATCAACACATCGACTAACGTCCATGAGTGTGACGGTGAGCCACTGGTTCTTACAATAATAGACGCAGATATTCGTTGGGGGGCCTCAGATATTGGACCTGCAGCGATTCAATGTACAGACTCCGCTAACTGCGCGATGACTACAACTGAAGTTCTTAGTAGATTAGATTTGAATAACTTTTTAGACGTTCGAAATAATTCTCAAGGTGGGATGCTAGTTGGTTCCAATGGAGTTACTAATACAATTCTTCAGTCTATAGATACTGCATATCCTCTGGAGAAATTATCATGGTACTCAGCTTACCTAGGTGGAAGAGGTGAGCAAGGGACAGATCTTTCCTCTACTCTTATCAACTTAGATGACTGTGACCCTGTTATTACTTCTGCATTTAGTAATCCTACGAAAACACAATGTACTGAGGCGATGAACGATTGGTTCTTAAATCTAACGGGAACCGATGGCATAGACGCTGCTTTTGTCGGTTCTAACAATAATTTAATGAATGATGCAAATCTATCTTCGCCAGATTATGCTATCGATCAAATTTCCGGTGGTACTCTTGCAAATCCATTATTCAATGGTGCGGAGTGGGATCCTAAAAACATCAACACCATGCACTTGGTAAGCCAATACTACTCAGAGACAGCAAACCCAATTGGTGCTGGTCATAATTCAGTAAGACTAAAAAGATTAAATTGTAATTTTTTTGATTGTAGTTCTTTGGCCGGTAATAACCAAAATCCTCCCGCTAGTATTTTTGCCCCTCCTGTATTAAGCCTCAGCTCAGCGGTAACCACTGGTAAAATATTTGAGCTCTCAATTAGTGCTAAAAACTTAATGCTTGATAGAGTTAGTGAAGGCCCAGATCGTTTTGGGATAGCATTAAAACCACAAGGTATGGGTGTAAATCAGGCTTATAGCTATAGCTTGGTGGGCCGGATCGATAGTAATGCTAGTTGTCCATCATCCCCAACTGATCCAATTATTACGGATTTAAATTTATTAACTTCTGATAGTCTATTATCCGGAGCTAATTCATCTGGTGAGTATAAAGGTCATCCTCTGACTGAATTAAATAATAATGATGAATATTTCCCTTGGTCCTTTAGTGGTCCTAGAATTGAACTCAACAACAACAGTCTCGCGACCTATTACCAAGTGAACCCTAATACTATTCAAGGACTTGGGGTCGCTGCTGATGACGGACTTGTTTTCCAAAATGAAAATCATTGGGGCCAAGCGGGCGAATTATACTTTATGAATTTTAATACATTTACAGATAAAACTGGAGACCTTTCTAATGGACTTGGAACTGGTTTAGCAGTTGTACCTGTAAACGGGTGCTATGTGTTACCGGAACCAGATTGTAACAGCGAGCTAGCATGTCAGTGGGATGCAAATAATTCTAGCTGTAGTGATGGAACCGTAAACTACTCGGTTGGCACTTACTTTGGTTATAAGTATTGCGCTTATAACATTATTTCAGATGTGGCCGAGGGTTCAGTTGTAAATGTAGAAGATGTAATTAATAATGCATCTGCTTCAACGGTTTCTTTGCCGACTAGCTTTCAAGCGGTTGTAGCTCTGACTAGTAATGACCCTTGCCCTTCTGGTTCGGATAAAATGGATATGATGGATCCGAATAGTTTATGTATATCTTTTTCAGCTGAAGTTTCGGGGGAAGTTTTCACCCTTGAAGACGTAAACTGGAGTGGGGATACATACATGTCTAACTGGCAGATTCCTTACCTTTTACAGTAAATAAAAATTTTAGCCTCTCAATAAAAAAGGACCGGTTTTTCGGTCCTTTTTTTGTAGAAAAGGCAGCGGTAATTTTAATAAGGAAAATTTTCTAAAGTAACTTAAGCTCTTGCTGTTCTGTTCGTTTTGGATGCATTGGGTTTTCCGCATGTTCATGACGTATTTTCTTATATCCTCTTCCATAAATATATGGGTTAAATAAATAGTCATAACTTTTATCGGCCCAAGCCTCTAGTTCGTCTTTGAAATTTTGAGTGATAAAAGATTGTTGGTTATATTTTGCAAAATACGCTTTTAAAAATGGGCGAAGTCCACCTTTATCTTTCAGATCATAATTTAAGTACGCCATAAAGCGTGCACCTTTTGAGTAAGCGGCGCGGTCAGTTGTTCTTCTATATTCAGAGTGTGCACCCATTTTTGATGGTGATAGCGACCCAATGGATGTTGAGTTGTAACCATTATCTCTCCAGCTAGCAAGAGCCTCATCAATCCAGCCATTGTTGCCACGACTTGGCATCATCGATCTCGCAAAATACCCATGATGAAGCTCATGCCCTAGAGCTCTCGTACTAGTTCTTGTTGCTCCGGCATACTCCATACCGCCGCTTCCAGCTCCATATACAATTAGAAAGTCATGAGGCCATGGGCCATAATCTCTTTCAAGCTCAGCTAAAATTCGAAGAGAGGAAATCATAAATCGGCTCGTATCCCAACTCGAGTAGACAGTGACGGGAATTTCTCGCCCACCAATACTTTTATAAATATTTTGTTCTTCACTATAGGCGCCTTCTTCCATTAGGTGAAAATAAATGGACGATGACGTGTAGTGCTCTGGGTATTTAACTTGGTATTTGTTTTTCTTCTCTTCAGTAACTTCACCATTTGTCCTGATGATATGTTTTTTTTCTGAACCAATAATTTCAACACTAAAATTATTTTGATACTGATCATACTCAAGGTTTGTTGGAAGGTATGACTCTAAAAATCTTCGATCACTTAAATCACTCATCCAAAAAGCACTTCTGACAGTTTTGGTGTAAGAGTCATAGGAAACTAATCTTTCAATTTGGTTAATAATTTTAATTGTGTGTGTGCCAGCTTCTGTTTCCTTGTTTATGTATCGAACCAGAGAGCTAGGCTGAGCAATAGTATGTTGAGTGGAAGAGGTTAATTCTCCATTTATGTAAATGGAGTCTGGTTGTTCAACCAGATCAAAAATTATATTACCCTGCACCGGCTGATACAACGTAATGGTTGTCTCGGCAGTAGTTTTTTTATTAATTACGTCATAAGTTATCTTTGAATTTGCCTCAGAGAAATCAACAAAAACTAGTTCCTTACTGCCCCTTGAGTCAGAGAATTTTAAATTACCAGGTGCGTGTAATGCTAACGCATTAAATGATAAAAACAAAAACAAAAATAAAACTAAAACTTTCTTCAATTCAAATCCTTTAAATTAAGCCTAAGCTTTAATTTTAAATTATCTTAAGATTTGTTGGGCTTATGTTATAAAATATTAGAAATTGGAGTACTTCTATGAACCTTTCAGACTTTTATAAGTTTTATCTCAGCGAACATGAAAATATTATTAATCGACGATTACATTTTTTTGGAACTCTAGGAGGACTTATATTGTTTATATTTTTATTCCTGAGTAAAAAATTCCAGCTGGCTCCAATTGCAATACTTTTTGGATATGGACCTGCTTGGGTTGGTCACTTTTTTTATGAAAAAAATAAACCAGCTTCGTTTAAGCATCCAATATATTCGTTTATTTGTGACTGGATTATGGTTAAGGACATCATTCTTGGAAGAGTATCTATTTGGAAAAAGTAAAATATCGATTGTTAAAAAAAACAAACAACGTTTGTTTAATTGAAAAGAATAGCCAGGTGTAATTGTCAACTAATTATATACTGTTTACTAAACAATTTAATGGTTGAATGTATGAAGTACTTAATCATTCTATCTATTTTATTTATACAAGCGTGCTCTGATAAGAACGGTCAAGATGCAGAAGTTGCATTAATTTAGGATCAAACTTTCTCTAGTTCTGCTGTCTGAGAGCCAGTTTCCATTCCAAAAATTGCATCTTTAAATTAAGAGTACCTTAATACAGGTTAAACGAGCACAAGTAGTGTTTTGTCCGTACAAGCCCAAACCGGTGCTCATATCTATAAATTAACCTACGTAGCTAACGATGGAAATCAAGGTAGTGATACTTTTAACGCCTCTGGGTTACTTCTTGTACCATACGCTGTCTAGGAAGATGCGAATAATTCAGCTCCATGGGCAGTTTTAAGTCATGGATCAATCATTGATAATGAAAGGACCCCAACCAACTACCTTGGAGAAGGTTTACTTGAGGCAAGTCTTGTCCTTATTACTTTAGTTCCAGGTTATATTGGTTTTAGTGAGAGCGACAGCTCTGATCCGTCCACACGAATTCACCCCTATATCATTGGTCTGACGACGCAACAATTTACCAAGACATAATAACATGTAGATTTGGCTCGTTTTTATTGGAAGGATATAAAGGCAATTTAGTAGGCACTGTGGAGGGTGACTAGGTTATTGCGATTAAAGTACTTGCTTCGTCTCGTAATAAATTTCACCTATTATTGGGCGAAGTTCTTTAGTTTTGAATCCACTTCTGCTAGATTGCGCCCATGAGTGAAATTGATAAGGCAATAGATTTACTAAATTCAGGTGAGGTTGTTGGAATTCCAACAGAAACCGTTTACGGACTTGGAGCCTCTATTTACTCTGAACCAGGCCTTAATAAAATTTTTCACACAAAAGAGCGTCCTTTTTTTAATCCACTGATTGTTCATGTGAGTGATATTGAAATGGCCAAATCTCTAACATCAAGTTGGTGTGAAGTTCGAGATGCTTTAGCAAAGACCTTTTGGCCTGGGCCTTTGACTATTATTGCTCTAAAAAATGAAAAGGTATCAGATCTTATTACTGCGGCCCACTCAACAGTGGGACTTAGGTGTCCAAATAATGAAATCACTCTAGAGCTAATTAAAAAATCAAACCTTCCACTTGCCGCGCCAAGTGCAAATAAATTTAAAAGAGTATCTCCGGTTGCTGCCTTTCACGTTAAAGAAGAGCTTGGAGATGATGTTTTTGTTTTAGACGGGGGAGAGTGCCAGGTAGGGATAGAGTCTACAATTATTGATATTGTTGGGGAGACTATAAAGATTTATCGTCCTGGTATAATTACGCCTGATGAGATTAAAAAAGCACTTGCTCATTTAAACCTCAGAAATTTAGATGTAGAGTTTTTCTCAAGCCCTGTTGCTCCAGGACAACTAAAAGAGCACTACAAACCAAAGATTCCTGTTGTTATAAAAAATGATCTTAGGTACGAAGGTCAAAGTGGAGAGTTCATCTGGTTAATGGAAGAAGATCCATATCTTGTGGCAAGAAACTTGTACGCCAACTTTAGAAAAGCGGAAAAAGAAAGTTTTTCTAAAATAGTGGTTCTGGTTGATGATAAATATAAAAGTGATGAGAGATACTTTGGTATTTTAAACAGACTTCAAAAAGCGACAAACTAGTTTTTAAAACAAAGACACTCCCAGTTTCCCTCAAAATATTCACAAGATATTGCGTTAGATGATAAATTCCTTTCAATTTTTACTATTTTATCATTAACAATAATTACTTCTGAGGATTTTGATTTTTGGGTACTCTCTTTATAAATTACTTTAGCACCAGCAGTTTCCTGGTCAAATTCCGCCTCAGATATTTTTATAGGAAGGTCATTTTGAACTATATAATAAAAGTGGTCTTGATAACGAAGGTCTCCTTCAGATCTTTTTTGGTAAATTACTCCCGCATTATTTTTGAGATGTATATTATTTTTAGAAAATACAACTTTTGAATTTTTGGGAAAAAGAACTTTTTTAAGATTTTTCACCTGGCTTGAGGAATAAGAGGAAATACACTTTTTTATCTCAATAACATTTTGCTCACTAAAAGGAGGTGTTTGGGTTTTTATGCCCACAATTAATTTTGTGACACTTTTTTCGTTTTGATTAGAGATTTTGTTTACTGAATTTTTCTTATTAAATTTTGTGATTTGAATTTTAGGGTTAATATTTTTGGAATCTTTTTTCCTGCTTAGATAAAGTAGACCAATAATAATTAATGATATTAAAACTAAAGAGACTATGGTTTTTTTTTTATTCATTTTTTACTTTTTCAATTTTGGACACACTAATTAACATAGAAGCGAGTCGCTTTGTTTCAATCCAGTATCTTCCTGTTTCTTTACCATTAAAATCTTTTTCGCACTCCACCCATGGCATATTTTCTTGGTCACAAACTCCTGGATAATTATCCTCAATTAGAACCCGGCAAGTACCTGAGTTACTATTGGCACCAGTAATTAATACAGCATGTGGCCCACATCGATACCCTCCCACCGCTTGGTTAAAGGTAAGTTCGGCTGGATCATTGGTGCTCGAGAGAACTGAGCTACAAATGGAGACCATTACTGGTTGGTCTTGGCGCCTTTCAAGGGAGTCTAATAAATACTCATGTGTTTTTTTTGAATACTCTTTATGATCATAAGCATTAGGAAAAAATAAGTGATTACAATGGTAGCCTTTATACTCTTTAAGTTTAGTTGTTTTTTTACAATGCCTTTTGACTTTTCTCTCTAGAGATTTCACCACTTGAGGAAAATTAGTCTTTTTTCTGTTGGAAAAAATTTTTTTAACAAAATCAGTTAATTGAATTTTTTCTTTTAGGTTTAAATCTTCATCTTTTGAGATAGATTCCATTGTGAGATCAATGAGGAATTTTGAGTAATATATTTTTTGATCGTCACTTAAATTAAATAGGTTGTCTTTTTTACATGAGTTATTTGTTTGAAGGTCTATATTTCCAAACATTCGAACAGTATTATAAATAAGATGATAAGAGGAACTTGAATAAATTGATTTCTTACATAAACCATTTTTTAAAATATGGTTTATTGCTTCACAAGAATGTCCCCAATCCAATATAGACTCACCTTTTTTGTAGCTCACACCTTTTTCGAATACTTGTCTTAAGTACAGAAGTTTACGATGAAAGTTTGTGGATAGTTCAAGAATACTTGGCTCATTTATCTCAATGCCTAGGCTTTTATGAAAGAACTCCATAGCTTTTGAGTCTCTGTGCGCATAGCACATTCCTGAATCTTGCTGTCGAGTCTCGTTGGCCATTAACCTCGATGGAGGGAGCTCCCAATTAATGCATTTATCATCAGCATTTACTAAAACTGAAATATTTATTGCAATAAATATAGAAAATAACTTAAAGAACATTTTCAATTTATCGGAACAAAAACTACTATTTGTAAGTGTCTAAAATTTAAACATTAATGAACTTTTTACAAATATACATGCTTTTTTTTATCAATTAAGTATATTGACTGTCGTAAGGGGCAATATTAATTGATAAGGGACGTATAAGTTGAGGTTAATAATGTTGCGAAAGTTATTTATCACTATTTTTATTTTTTTCTTCTTTGTCGATGTTGAAAGTCGTGCACTTCTTGAGCACCTTGGCACAAGAGACATTATTTCGGAAGACGAGCGTTTGAACATAGTAAAGCCTTTAAAAGCGGAGGAATTATCAAGTTCAAATATCAAACTAAAAAAATTTCTAAAGAAGTATGGAACTCTAAAGCTGAGTGTATTTAAAAATCCGGATTGTAACCAGATTCCAGTTTTGGATGAAGATACTGACAATGAATCAGCAATAGAAGGACCACCTGAAAAAAGCAAAACTGATAATATAATAGATGTTTTTCCTTCCATTCCACAGTTTAATAATAATATTTTTTCCGGAGTAGAACTTCCAAAGTCACTAGGCCCAGAGTTGGTAATTTTAGATGACTCACATCTAGGAGAGTATATTAAGTTTGGACTTTGGTCTGAAAATCTTAGAACTTGGAATATCTTTAAGTTGCACCTATACACTTATAAAGCAGATACTTTGGCCACGGAATTAACTATTAATGAAAAAAATGCTAAAGCAGAAATTCGTTATCAATATAAAATAGGTCAAAGAAATACTATAGAATTAAAAGTCTACAACCAAATGAATCATGATGTTTTATCACCAACGACTCTTCAAAGTGGAGGTCAGGTGTTGTATAAGTTTAAAATTGGCCGTCACAACTTTGGCATATATTTCTTTGGAACTCATGAGTTGGGCTTGTAAGATTTTGGTGTCTAAACTTTAGACACCCCTGAAATTATTACCTCATTTCCTCAAAAATTCTCGATGGTGAAATACAATTAAATTCGGCTAGTCTAGTAGAGTTTGAGGTTGTTTTGAGTTCATTAAAAGTAATATTATTTATTTTTATTTTAGGTAGTTTCTCCAATGCAAGGGGAGACGAGTTAAAGTTAAATCAAAATAACTTATTTTTACGAGACAATCTCAATTGGAAAAAAGACATAGAGACGTATAAATTGAAATTAGCTCTTGATTCCTTAAGTAAATTAAATATTCCAAAAAAAGATAGTTGTGAGGGGGAGGTTGAGTTCAACATTGCATCAGATATTATTAAATTGGATAAAAATAAAAACCCAATCTTCAAACTCCCCAAAAAAATTGGAGGAGAGTTAACTCTTCTTAATGATCCAGGTCTTAAGGATGTTATAAAACTTGGTTTTTGGAGCGAAAATTTTACAACTTGGAACATCTTAAAAGTTGATCTATATACCGCTAGAGAGGAAAGATTTAAAACTGATATAAAAATAGGGCCAAGCTCAGCTCAAACAGAAATGAAATATGAATTTGATTTAGGAGATTCTAACAAAATTCAGATTAAAGCCTATAATAAGTTTAATCACGATATGTTAAGGCCTAAAAATATAGAATCGGGCGGAAGAATTGGTTATGGATTTAAATCTGGAAAAATGGATTTTGGATTTTATTTGTTTGCAGCACATCATCAAAATTTAGATTGAAAATATGCCCCCTGTCGTTAGAGGGCAATACTACTACTTTGCGTTAAGTTGATCACTTTCTCTTGATACCTTTAAAAAACTTTTAAAAACTTTTTTCTGTGTTGATCTAGTCATAGATTTAACCTTGAATTCGGGTGATTTTGTGTTTTGAGATATAATTAATTCACGTAAAGCATCTGCAGAAACGACTTGGCTTAGGTCTGCAAATAATCCTAGACCTGTCTCTTTTGTTTCGGCGCTACTAAAAAAACCAACAGAACCCCGTACTTTGTTTTTGTTAAAGCCAAAAAATAAATCCGCTCCACCAAGGTATGGTGCCGCTTTGGAGAATTCTTTTATTGTTGAGGCAAAACCAATGAGTACCGTATCTTTTGTTACGTATATATAAACCTTCGAGTTAATTTGTGGGACTTCAAATTCGATGATTTCTTCATTCTCAAGCCCTCTAAATGGTAGAGGTTCACCTGTTGGTAATGTTGGTTCAAATGAGCCTTGAACGTTACTAAGCTTCGAGAAATTTAAATCAATTTCCACAACAGAGTTTAGAGTAGTAATGTCGCTCGAGAGTCTGAATCGACCATAGTATTCTCCTGGTTTTTTAGGGTCATGAATAGGAAGTTCTAAAGAAGTCATTTGAAGCCCTCCAAGGTTAAGTTCCGTAACCAGGCTTAAATAGACATCTTCCTCTACTTTTTTTGTCTCTACATAAATATGATCGACAATCTTACTTTGTGGATTTTTTCCACAGGAAACTAGTAACAACATCATTGATGTTAAGGTCAGTAATACTTTCATTTTTCTCTCCTTGCTTAATCGCCCTTAGGTAACGGCGATAGGCTGTTTTACTTAAGCTTAAAGTAGGCAGAGTTTGAGATTGTTTGTTTTTTCCTTTCGACGTGTAAAGAACACTTTTATTAAATTTTGCTCGTGTTTGGTACTCTTTACTTTTTTATAAAAAAAAAGGCCGAATGGTCGGCCTTTTATTTTAAATATTTTTATGTATTTTTTTAGTCAAATACATTTAAGTTTTCCCAGTGCCAGTCTCCACGTTTAATTTTACTCGCTCGCTTAATTGATATTCCTGAGTCACTTTCTTGCATACTACCAAGTTGAAAACCAATATAGTGAGGTGATGTAATGACCAATTCAACCCTGTTTTCAATTTCAAATTCAATATCAGTACCAATTTCTAAAATCTCTTCTAATGCACCCGTCGACAGATCAATCTTGGCACCATCCTTTGAGTAAAAGGTATAATTTAATTTTTCCACCTTGATAGCCTGAAAAATGAATCCCGAAAAATCAAGGTACATACGACATAGTGGGTCCATCATCGTTTGGTAATAATTGGTAATCTGTGGAGCATTCATGTACTCAATACTTACTCCATCAAGCTCTAGGGCAATAGTTTCAACCCGATCATAACCAACTCCAACATCAATGGGTGCTCCACTTATTTTACCAAGCTCGATCAAATCAATTGTCGCGCTTCCTGAAGCAGTAATATTTCTTATTTTTTTAGGCAGCGTTGATGTATCTATAAACCTAAAATTTGTAGCATTACCATCAATCTCAAAAGGGAAGCACTCCCCCGGGGGGGCCACGATACTCAGAGAGTCAGGGTTCCCTGCGACTAATGTTCCAGGGCCGCTTAACGCGAGTGGAGTTTTTAGTGGAATATAGCCATATCTTTTAATTTCTTTATACAAGTAATTTAATGGATTACAGCTCACAAGTAACAATAATATTGGGTATATGATTTTTTTCATTAACGACCTCACTTCCTGTTTGGTATCGGAATTGCGAAACTATTGAATAATAAATCATTAAGGAAATCTCTCTCGGGTAAATAATTCCAAAACTATTAGTTTCACTCTTTGAAAAATAAGCTTAAAATGCTAGACATAATGAGCACTTGAACCAGGTAATATTATGAGTGATTCTAGTAACTTAAACTCTCTACAAGATGAGTTATTAACAATTCTTTCCAGGCAATCTCTACCAAGTAAAGCGGTTATTACTGGTGGAATGCCTTATGCAAATGGGCAATTACATATTGGCCACCTTGCTGGAGCACATGTACCAGCGGATATTTATGCTCGCTTTATGAGAATGATGATTGGTTCTGAAAATGTTCTTTTTGTTTGCGGGACTGACGACCACGGATCTAACTCTGAAGTTGCCGCAAAAAAGCAAGGTATATCGACTCAAGAATTTATTAATCAAGTGCACCAAAATCAAAAAAATACAATGAAGCGATACGGGATTTCTTTAGATGTTTATTCGGGAACATCGCGAGAAGAAAATTTTAGATATCATAAAGATATCTGTGATGATGTAATTACGAAGCTTTTCGAAAATAATATGCTCGACAAAAAGACGTCTAAACAATGGTTTGATCCAGAGCTATCAATGTTTCTACCTGATCGTTTTGTTTTTGGAGATTGTCCAAAGTGTGGTGACCCAAAAGCATATAGTGAAGATTGTGATGCCTGTGGAGCTAACTATAAATCCGAGGAGTTAATTAACCCAAAAAGTACTGTTAGTGATTCTGGGCCACAACTTAGAGATACTGATCACTGGTACTTGGATATGTGGAAAGTTGTAGATCAAATGAAGCCTTGGATTGAGTCCAAAAAAAAATCCTGGCGTAAGAATATTTTTCAAGAAACCCTAAATACAGTGACACCATCATTTAGTTTTTCAAATCAATCTGAAGAAATATTCAAAAGTATTAAAGATCAACTGCCAAAGCATAAAAGTCGCTATGCTCCAGGGAAAATGATTGATGTGTTATTTGATAACAAAAGTTCATTAGACGAAGCAGTTGAAATTTTTAAAGAAAACAATATAGGTATTAATCTTAATAATGCTTGGGCTAAACGAAGTATCACTAGAGATGTCTCATGGGGTGTTCCTGTTCCAGAGTCAATCGACCCTTTAATGAAAGAAAAGACCTTTTATGTTTGGCCGGAGTCGCTTGTTGCTCCAATGGCCTTTACAAAGGTTGCATTAGAAAAAAAAGGACTAGACCCCGAAGGATACAAAGATTACTGGTTTTCAAAAGATTCAAAAGCTTATCAATTTATTGGGCAGGATAATATTTATTTTTATGTTTTGATGCAATCAGCGATGTGGTTTGGCTCTCAATCAGAAATTAATAGGATGCCTAAAGATGGTGAACTACAACTGACAGATGTTTTTGCTAATTTTCATTTACAAATTGATGGAGAAAAAATGAGTAAGTCACGTGGGAATTTTTATACCGCGGATCAATTAATTGATGAACTTGGTTATTCTGTCGATCAGGTTAGATATTTTCTCTCTCTATTGAGTCTTCCTGAAAAAAACTCAAACCTAGACTTTGAAACATTTAAACAAAGGAATGAATTCCTTGCGGGGCCCATGAATGCAGCTTTTGAAAAAACAATATCTGCGTGCCATAAAAAGTTTAATAGTATAGTCCCAGAGGGAAAGTTAATTGGTAAAACGGAGAAGGAAACAAAAAAAATATTCCAAACCTATTTAAAGATGATGGAAAAAGGAGACTTTTCAAAGATTCTTTTTATAATTGAAAATTATGCTCGGATTATTAACGGCCTTTTTGCTCAATACAAGCCACATGACGATAGACATGATGAAGTCGAAAGAAAAGATGCTTTGTATTCGAGCTTCTTTATATTGAAAAATATTTTAATCATGCTTTCTCCATTTGTTCCTGAAACAATGGAAAGACTTAGAAGAACTCTTGATCTAGCCAGTTCAGTTTATTCAATTAATGAATTTGGGAAGGGGATTTCCTCCGGCCATAAAATAAAAGAGATGACTGAATACTTTCCTTCTGTCTAAATAATAGGCATTAACAGTTTGTAAGCATCATGTTGCTGTGATTTTAATTGCTTAGCATCGTGATTTTGGTATCGATATTGCTCCCAATCTAAATATGTATTATTGGTGGGAGTATTTTTTGAAAAAATTTTCAATATTAATTTTAATTTTAAGTTTGTTTACAACAACTTCCTTTTCAACTCCTGGCCCAGGCTCTGGTGCCTGGAGCGCTTATAAAAGTGCTAGCTCTGATGCGGAAAGTAAAGCCTCTGATGCTGCTAAAGTTTCAAGTAGTGTTGAAGAAGTAAGGGATCTAATTAATGACTCTAAACTTAACCCTGATGAACTTCTAGATTCCGCAACGAGTAAAGCAAAGGAAGTGGTTAACCAGGTAGGAGAAATCTTTACTCCAGATAAATTATTATTAGGATCTATTGCTACAGTTGTTGGTTTAAACCTTGGAGGAATACTAATTGATGGATTTATAAATAGTACCACCGGGGCATTGAGTTATATTACGAAGAAATTGGTGGAGGATGTTGAAAAAATTAATTACGAAATTTTTTATAAAGAATTAGAGCGTTTAGAAAAAGCGTTATCTGACTTTGATAAAATAGTAGAGGCTGCTTCAAAAGCAGAAAAATTAATTAAACTTGAAAGTCAGCTTAAACCGCTATTTTTGGAAAAAGTGGGAGATATAGAGACAAGAAGCTTTATTGAAAAAGTCTCTTGTGACCCAAAACTTAGTGTTCTCGCTCAAGCAAAAACTCGTTCTAAATTAAATGACTTAATTAAGAGATTCAAAGGGGGCGATTATGATATGCGAAGACTTTGCTTCCAGTTGGCCAAAATGGATGAACTTGAATCTAAAATAAGCTCAATTGCCAGAATATTGAGTATTAAATTTAATGATATGAAGTCTTATCGATTGGAAAAAGTGCGAAACGAAGCGGAAGATGAAATGGAGGCTTGGATTGATCGAGAGGACGAGAATAACAGTTTTATTAATATTCATAGAAAAAAAGCATTGTCATGTATTAGTAATCCGAAGAAAGTTCAAGGAACCTTACTGGAAAAGGTTTCTAAACATCAATTGATTAAAACTGACTTCAATGGAGATTTCGATTTCCAAAAAGTCTGGAATAAATATTTTTCATCACATAGTGTTGCTTTTCGGAACGGATTTTCTAGACAAATGAGTCAAACAAATTTTCAAAAAAACCTGAGATTAGGTAAGCAAATTTGGAATATTAGGTGCGGTAGTCAAAGATTAAAAAAGTGTATGTCCGATCATGCTCCTGGTTATGCTTCTTCCTTTCAAACGGATGCACAGGTATATAAAAGCTTGATGAGAACGCATGCTAAAATTCAGCGAGGGGAAAATATTGGTGCAAGCGAGGAAACTATATACAGCAAAATTATGAGTCAGATTAATGAGGATTCATTACCGGCAATTAAATCACCTTTTGGAAATATGATCTTCTCGACAGGCCCATCATCCGTTGAGTTTTATAATACAACTTACTTTGCTAAAAGAAAGGTTGCTTCTCCAGACATTTCAGATATGAGAATGCTCTCATGTGAACATAGTTTTATCGCGCCCGATAAGAAAAAATTATGCAAGGCCATGATCTTGGGCATGAAGCAAGTAATGGAAAATGGATGCAGTCAGCATTTTATTAATAATGATATAGTCAAAAAAGCAGAAAACTCACTTGAGATTGAAAAACAAAGACGGTTGGAAGCAATTGAGGTTTCCATTATTGAAGAGCAAAACAAATTAAATAGATTAGAGAATTTTGTTAACATGATTAGCTCTCCTGATATAAGAGATCTTGAGGGGAAATTAAGAGAGTTAGCAGATAAACACGATGCTTATATTCAAAGTGGTATGTGTCGAGCTAATTAGAATCTACTTGCACATGCCATGCTCTACTTTGTTAATATATTTTTCACCTCGAGTTTTTTCGTCTACTTCATAGCATTTTCCTGAGGTTCTTCCTGGTTTTTTATAAAAAAAGAATGTTGTTTTTTCTGGTTTACACTTAGAGCTTCTAACTTTTTTTGAATAGGGATCTTTTTCATTTATAGAGTGCTCAATGCAATCTCCATTGAAAAAGTCTTTTTTTATAAAAGAATGAATTGGGTTATTAGGTCGACAGCGATCGTATTTAACTTTTACTTTTGATCCTGAAGAGATGTCGTAGCAAGTTCCTCTCTTTATACTTTGTCTCTCCCATATAAATTTGGATTTTTCATTAATACAATTATTTGGTTTGGTTTTTTTAAAATAGTTTTTGCCTAAAGTTTCAGAATCTACTTCAAAACAATTTAATTTATTATTTATATTTTTATATTCAAACTGGGTTGCCTTAGGTTTGCAAAGATCAATTTTTATTTTTTCAATAAATACTCTACCATTAGTTTTTTTGTCTCCTTGATAACATTTTCCATCTTCAAAATTAAAAAAAATAAGTAATTCGCTAGGTCTACATAACTCCGTTTTTACTCTTTTAAAGTAATTTGTTATTTCTTCTTCTTTTAAATTATTAATTTCTACAGATGGATCCAATTCAAAGCATTTACCTCTATCCAATCTCGACTTTTCCAAGTGAACCCAACGGTACTTTGGGTCTTGTGCGTTTAGATTAAAAATTACACAGAATAAGAATATGTATATTGTTCTCACGCTTCTCTTCTCGGTAAATTTAAGTTCCATTTATATAGTTTAATGGAATAATATTTTCTTTAATCTACTAATATAAAATAAATTTATTAAACTAAATTAGTTTATAATTCTTTCCCTTTCTGGAGACTATTAAATACTGGTAGGTATTTTGAGAAAGAATCCTGATTTTTAAAGTTATTCATCTCAAAGAGCCAGAAGTCCTACTTATCCGAACAATAGTGAACTTCTTTACATGTAATTTTCTCTTCATATGGTATTTTTTAATTTATTTTAAAGGTTCCACAGGACCTATCAAATAGATTTGTCGCTATTACGTGCCTATTTGTTAAAGCAAAATAACCGGTCAATATAGAAAGCTGTTCCGGAGCAAATGCCAGAGCCTGTCTTTGTTTGTTTCCCGCTGTGTCATATCCTGGGGCACCTAGAAACTTTGGTCCTTTTGTTTCCATAAAAGTGAAATACGAATTAAACCTCGAGCCTTTATAAAGGTAGTGTTGTAAGTTCTGAGTTATGTACTTATGTTTTATTACTGTGTCCTCTGCTCTGATACTTTTAGACGTCATAATAAAAATGCAAAGAAGAATTAGCTGAATTGATTAGTTCTGAAAAATAGGGCCCACTCAATAGGCTACAGCGAACTGATTTATTGATAATTTGCTTTTTTATTTGAAGAAGAATTGTTTCAGCTCAGGTGCTTTTAACAAAAAAAAACCTGACCGAAGTCAGGTTTTTAATTTTGGCACTCCCAAGGGGATTTGAACCCCTGTTACCGCCGTGAAAAGGCGGTGTCCTAGACCGGGCTAGACGATGGGAGCATTTACTAAATAAGTTATGCTCTTATACGAATGGTGATCCCGCTGTGACTCGAACACAGGACCCTCTCCTTAAAAGGGAGATGCTCTAACCAACTGAGCTACAGGACCGTCCTTCGTAGGTTTCGTAATCTAAGGTAATTCAGTTTAAGTGTCAAATAAAAAACCAAAAAATATTACAAGATTCTTTACGTTATAGCCCATTTAAAATAAGTTCCAAATGGTTAAAACTTGATAGGTAAATAATGCAAGACCAAGAACAATTTACATATGGAAAAACAGCTTCCCTTCATACTTTGGGTTGTCGTCTGAACTCTGCTGAAACGGCACAGTTGACCCAAAATTTTTCGAAAAGAGGCTATCGTATTGTTCCTTTTGGTGAGCCTTCAGACGTTGCTGTCGTTAATACTTGTACTGTCACTGATCAAGCGGATAGCAGCTGTAGAAATTTAATTCGTAAGGCCAAGAAGCATTCACCAGAAGGCCGAGTTGTTGTGGTTGGTTGTTACGCTCAAATGGAGCCAGATGCGATTGCAGAAATTGAAGGCGTTGATTTAATTTTAGGGACTAACCAAAAGTATAGAATTTTTGAATACCTAGACACAGAAGAAGACCTTGTCATTAACGTTAATATGGATAAAGAGTTTCATGGAGCCGCAACGACGCCAGAAGATTCACATACGAGAGCATTTCTTAAGGTGCAAGATGGTTGTAATTATATTTGTAGCTTTTGTATTATCCCTCAAGCACGTGGAAGAAGTCGTACTATTAGTACGAATGAATGCTTAGCTGAAGCAAAGAGGCTTGTTAATAATGGCTTTAAAGAAATTATTTTAACAGGTGTAAATATTGGTGAGTACTCGAGATCTTCAGGTGAAAGTTTCGAAGAGCTAGTGAAAAAACTTTTGGATGTAAAAGGACTTGAGAGGTTGCGGCTTAGCTCTGTTGAACCAAACACTGTAACAAAAGAACTTTTAAAAGTTTTAGCAGATAGTCCTAAGGCAATGGATCATTTTCATCTTCCTTTGCAAAGTGGGAGCGATCACATTTTAAAACTGATGAGAAGAAAGTATTCGATCTCTGAATATAAAGAAAAGCTAATGATGGTAAAAGAATATTTTCCATCAGCAGGGATTGGTGCGGACATTATTACGGGCTTTCCAGGTGAGACTGATGAAGAGTTTGAAACAACAATAAATTTTTTAAGGGAAAACCCTATAACTCACTTTCATCCATTTCCTTACTCAAAAAGAAAAAATACTTTGGCCGCCAAAATGGATTGCCATGTTCACCCAACGGCGAAAAAACGTCGTATGCAAGAGCTTCTCTCGTTAGGTGAAGCAAAACTTTCTTTGTTTTCGGAAGATCAAATAGGAACAAGTAGTGATGTTTTATTTGAGAGGAAAAACAAGCAAGGGTACTGGGAAGGTTATTCATCAAACTATGTAAAAGTTTGTGTGCATAGTTCTAAAGATTTATCAAATAATATTTTTGAAGTTGAAATGAATAAATTTGACGACAGTCGTTTATTTGGAGAAATATTATAAGTAATCCTTTAAAAACTTAATTTCCGATCTCTCTGGCCCATGAGCAATAATTCCAACTTTAGTGTCGCAAAACTCTTCAATCAAATTAATATAGTCTTTTAATTCATTAGTAAGTTCATCACCTTCGAACTTATCTTTGAATGGAGTCATCTCTTTATATATCGGTGTGACCTTTGAGAGGTCAATTCCAGGATAAGCGCACTCAATTTTTTCACCTTTGTATTCATAACCAATACAGACTTTCAATTCGTCAATTTCTGTAAGGACATCACACTTGGTTAATGCAAGAGATGTAAGTGAAGAGCATTTAATTGAGTATTTTAAAAGAGGCAGGTCAAGCCAGCCGCATCTTCTTTTTCTCCCCGTTGTGGCTCCAAACTCCCCACCGATTTGTTGAATTTTTTCACCAAGATCATCATGAAGTTCAGTAGGGAAAGGCCCTTCACCGACCCTTGTCGTGTAGGCTTTTGTTATTCCAAGAACTTCCTCAACATTGCCTTTTGGCGTGCTTGCCCCAGTGAAAATTCCTCCGTAGCTGGTAGAAGAACTAGTTACATAAGGGTATGAACCATAATCAATATCTAAAAGAACTCCTTGAGCTCCTTCGTATAGAATGTTTTTATTTTCTCGTCCTGCCTTATCAATAATTGAAAAACTATCACAGGCGAACTCTTTTACTCGGGCACCGAGTTCAAATAGTCGTTTTGCTTCCTCTTCTACACTTGGAATTTTAGTGTCATAAAGCTTTTCTAGAATAAACTTTTTCTCAGAGAGTTGATGACTAAGCTTCTCTGTTAAGTTTTCTAGATTAAATAGATCGTAAAGCTTGAGACCTCTTCTTGCAATTTTGTCTTCATAGCAAGGGCCGATACCCTTTCCTGTGGTGCCAATTTTAATAGGCCCTTTTGCTTCTCTAGCACCATCAAGTATTTGATGATAACTCGTTATTATTGAGCAATTTAGGGAAACACCAAAATTTGAAGGAGTTATTTTCACTCCAGCAGATTTAATAGTATTTAGTTCTTCGATAAGAGCCGATGGGGACAGAACAACTCCATGAGCGATCAGTGAAAGACAGTGTGAGTGAAGAATTCCAGATGGAATTAAATGAAGAACAATTTTTTTGTCCTCTACAATAATGGTGTGCCCTGCGTTGTTGCCTCCTTGAAAGCGAACAACTAGATCAGATTTTGCAGCGAGAAGGTCAGTTATTTTACCTTTTCCTTCATCACCCCATTGGCTACCAACAATTGCGAGAGATTTCATTTACTTTACCTCGTTAAGAAGATTTCCATTGATGAAAAACTCTTTTAGCTGCGAAGCGGCCATAAGGCCAACTCTTATTTGTGCCTCCGCTGTAGAGGCGCCTAGGTGGGGGGTTAGGACAACATTTTGCATACTTATGAGTGGAGAGTTCTCATTGAGTGGTTCTTGCTCAAAAACATCTAGAGCCGCAGCAGCAATCTTGTTTTCTTTTAACGCTTCGATAAGTGATTCTTCATTAACAACACCACCTCTGGCGGCATTAATTAAGATTCCAGATTTTTTCATTAAGCTAATTAGTTTTTTTCCCACAAGGTCCCGAGTCTGTTCATTGAGGGGGGTATGTACAGTGATAATGTCAGATTTTTCGAAGACTTCTTCTAGAGAGAATTTTTGATAGTTTGGTTCTAGATCGGTTTCAATAAATGGGTCATAAAAAATAATGTTTGGCTCAAAGCCTGATATTCTTTTTGCAACAATTTTCCCAATTCTGCCAAAGCCTACAAATCCAACCGTTTTTTTCCAAAGCTCATTACCTGCAAAGCGATTTTTTTCCCACTTTCCTGAGGACATTGAAGAATGAGCATGATGGGTTTTTCTTAAAAGAGTCATCATTAATGCCACGGCATGTTCCGCGGCACTGTTTGAGTTCGCTCCAGGAGTATTTGAAACACGAATGTTTCTATCAGTGCAATATTTTTTATCAATGTTGTCCGTTCCTTCGCCCGCTCTAATAACATATTTTAAACTAGGAAGCTGATTGATTAGATCTTGATCTACTATGGTGGCAGAGCGCACAACTAAACCGTTCACTTTGTCTCCTAAGGAAATCAATTCCTCTCGACTTAGTTTTTTTTTAGAGTGAATTTCTAGATCATTCTCTTCTTTAAGTTCGCTGAAAATTTTTTCATCGAATCCATCCGGAATTACTATATATGGTTTATTGCTCATCAAAACTCCTAAGTTAATCGATGTGATTATATAGGTTTTCTAAATGGCATGAAAATTAAATTTTTACTTTATTTTCTCAACAAGACTTTATTTTACTTTTCTTGCTTGATGAGTTGAGTGTTCAGCTTTCCTAATAATTCTTTTTGGTCTTTTTTACTAAGAGTTTTGAAAAGGTGAATTATCTTAGACTTTTTTCTAAGACTTGAAATGCCGGATTTAGTTTCTGATATTTTAGAAATTATTTTTGACTTAGGTGACTGAATTTCTGACGTATGATCAGTCATATCAACTTTTTTAGCGATAAAAATATAGATTGCTATAAAGCCGACAACCATACCTATCAGCCCAAACATCAATGAGTCCAATTCGTACTCCTTAAGTAACATAGTTAACGGTATTATTTCCGGATACTTAAGGAGGTAATCGTAATAAAAGTTTTTTTATTTATCTATTAAGGGGGCTCGTAATTTTTAAATCACTGAACTCGGAGGTTAGTTCTATCTCGGGGATCATTCTCGGTTTTTTACTTTTCGTATAGTACTTTTTTGTGGAGCAGCTTTGTTCTGTGATTGAAGACTCACTTAGTAGATTTGACTCCGTAATTTTGCTACTTTTTGAGTCAATTTTAATATATGCACCATTGCTCCATTGAAAAACAAGGTCATCGGATTTACTTAGTATTTCGAGTTCACTGTCTTTTAAGCTGACACGTCTTGCTCTAAAAGTAGAATTGTAATACTTGTCACTTTCGCTTAGGTCGATAATAAAAATATAGGCATCTCGAGAGTATTCTTTACTAACTCCACCGAGTTGTATGTTTCGCTCTGTATTCTCTCCATTTTGGGTTTTGCAATTCGGAGAATTAGAAATGACCCATCTACCTTTCAGACTATAGGCAAGGTAGTCACCATTTTGGTTAATAATTTTTTGCATTCCCATTGGTTTAGCCTCCTGGCATTTTCCATTGAGAATTCGGAGTTCTTTGAATTCTGAAGTAATGAATATACTTTTGGAGAGTTTTTTCTTTTTAATCAGATTTAGGCTGCATGATGCTCTTTTTCTTATAGTAGAGCCAAATAATAACTTCTCACATGAGCCGATTTGATTACTAAGATTTGTGAGATATTTAATCTTCTTTTGGAGAGATATTTTCTCTGTATCACTAAGGCTTCCACGGTTATTGAAATTTTCTTTGACCGTTATTTTAATTTTTTGCGCAAGGGAAACTGAATGAGACAACTCTTCCTCATTACATATAAATTCTTTGGAGTTGGAGCATGACTCGAGCTCATCGGAGTGGGCTGTTGATATGGCCATTAGAGTTATTAAAATTAAAAGCTTCTTCACCGCTTACCTCGTATTAATTAATAAAAATAATTTAGTGCAAGTAAATGGCCAATTTTACTGCCTTTAGGACCTCAAATTAAAAGAAATTTTGTTTAATTTTAAGACAGTTGATTATTTTTCGTTAATTAACTTAGAGCTAATGATAAAAAGTAATATTGCGGGAGAGCCTATTAATAAAAATAGAGCGATGAACCCAAAAATGATTTTTTGATCTTTAAAAAGATCTTTTCCTAGGTAAAAGGCACAGAAGCCTGCAATAATCAAGTCCCAAAAAACTTGATCTCCTACAGCTGGGTGAATTGGAGGAAAAAAACTCAAATAGTTAACTTCAGGTATAATCCAAAAATTAGCTGTATAAAAAGAGAAAAAGACGAGCACTACTGCAAATAGATAACTTTTTTATGCTTCATGAAATAGTTTTTGTAAGTGGTCACCAAGGCTATTTAATACTTCTTTTTCTGGAACAAGTTTTCGATAATTAATACCTGCAAGGTCAAAAATCTTTCTCGCGATACGATTATTTTCAGTATCTCTATACTTATCATTAAGGAAGATAACCTCTTTTATTTTTTTTGAGGCAATAAGTTTTGCGCATTCATTACAAGGAAATAAAGTCACATAAACTCTAGTTCCTTCAAGTGATCTGTTTGCATGCATGATCGCATTAGCCTCACTATGAACTACATAACCATATTTCTGGAATTCAAGGCCAACTGTTGTCTCTCTTCCCCAAGGAATTTTAGACTCATCAACTCCAGCGACCATGCCATTATAGCCCATTGTTACTTGGTGATTGTTTTCATCAACAATGACGCAACCAACTTTCGAGGAGGGGTCTTTTGAGCGAAAACTGGCCATCATGGCCTGGAGCATAAAATACTCATCCCAGGAAATCTCGGACTTAACATTGATATAATTAACTTCTTCACTCATAAAGTTTTCTCCAAAAAAAAAGGCCCAAGATTTCTCTTGGGCCTAATATTATCATCAAGTTTAGTGATTATAAAAGAGGAGCAATAACAAGTGCTACAATTGACATCAATTTAACTAGGATGTTCATTGCTGGACCAGATGTGTCTTTGAACGGGTCACCAACTGTGTCTCCTGTAACAGCAGCCTTGTGAGCTTCTGTACCTTTTGCTTCACCTTCAATATGGCCTTGCTCAATTGCTTTTTTAGCATTGTCCCAAGCACCACCAGCATTTGCCATAAATAGTGCAAGAAGAACACCTGTAACAGTTGCTCCAGCAAGCATACCACCAAGAGCTTCTTTACCTAAAGTAAAGCCAATAAGAATTGGAGAAACGATAGCAACAACACCAGGAAGAACCATTTCTCTTAATGATGCATTAGTTGCAATTTCAATACATCTTTGAGTATCGGGCTTACCTGTACCTTCCATAATTCCTGGAATTTCTTTAAATTGTCTTCTTACTTCTTCAACCATCTCTTGTGCTGCAGATCCAACAGAACTCATTGTGTTTGCTCCAACAAAGAATGGGATTACTCCACCAATGAAAAGACCAATAACAACTGTAGGCTCCATAATGTTGATCATTTTTAGGTTAACGGCGCTTGAGTAAGCAGAAAACATTGCAAGCGCAGTAAGTGCAGCAGAACCGATCGCAAAACCTTTTCCAACGGCAGCCGTAGTATTTCCAATTGAATCTAGGCCGTCAGTAATGGCACGAACTTCACTTCCAAGCTCACTCATCTCGGCGATACCACCAGCATTATCTGAAATTGGTCCGTAAGCATCAACAGTCATTGTTACACCGGTTGTTGCAAGCATACCAACAGCAGCAATACCGATTCCGTAAAGACCAGCAAACATATCAGCAAGGTAGATACCTAAAGAGATTAAAAGAATTGGAGGAAGACAAGAATACATCCCAACAGCAATACCTGCGATGATATTTGTCGCAGGGCCAGTTTTTCCTGCAAGAGCAACTTTTTTAACTGGGCTAAATTCACCAGCTGTAAAGTATTCAGTCGCAAATCCAACAAATAGACCTACAAGAGAGCCAAGCACCATCGCATAGAATGGACCCATCTCATAAGCAAATGTTGAGCCAAATGCCATTGAGTCAACAGCAAACCAAGCACCAGCAAAAAGAGCAATGATACCAACCATTGGAGCAAGCCTTAGTGCCCACGCCGGGTCCACGCCCTTAAGGAATTTCATTGAACCGATACCAAGTAGTGATGCAGCAAGACCTATTGTAATAACTAGAATTGGTAGAACCATTGCTGAAACATTGTTTGAAGCAAGAGTAGAACCAATGAATATCGTTGCAATGACAGATCCACAGTAGGATTCAAAAATGTCTGCGCCCATTCCTGCAGTGTCACCTACGTTATCACCAACGTTGTCAGCAATTGTCGCAGGGTTTCTTGGATCGTCTTCAGGAATACCAGCTTCAACTTTACCAACTAAGTCAGCACCAACGTCAGCAGCCTTTGTATAGATTCCACCACCAACTCTAGCAAATAGAGCAATAGAAGAAGCACCCATAGCAAAACCATTAAGAGCTGAAAGTGAGTTGTCGCCAGATAAGTATTTGTAAAGAACAGCGATTCCAACAAGGCCGACAGATGCTACGGACATTCCCATGATTGAGCCGCCGTAGAATGCAACTGATAGCGCTTTTGCCTGTCCACTTTGTGCTGCAGCTTCAGCTGTTCTAACATTTGCTTTTGTTGCTGCTTTCATTCCAAAGAAGCCACAAAGCATTGAGCCAAGAGCACCAACAATGTAACTCATTGCAGTGTTTGTATTTAGTTTCCATGCTAAAAGAGCAGTTATTAGAGCGAGAAAACCGGCGAGGATCGTATATTCCTTTTTTAGAAATGCCATTGATCCGGATTCGATTAGACCGGCAATGCCTGTCATCTTCGCGTTACCAGCAGGTTGCTTGAGGATCCACATGTAAGTTAAGCCTGCGACAAGCAGACCTAAGGCACCGACAAATGGGCTATAAGTCAAAAAACTTTGCGTTGCTTCCATTGTTTTTTTGCTCCTTTTAAAAAGATTAAAATTTAATTTTGAAAACAAATTGGGTACCATACTAAGTTATTGTGAGTAAAATTATTTTTTCACGGTGCGGCTAAAAAACTCGGCTAAAAAAGGTTTCGATTGAGCACAAAAAAAGAAAATGGAATGTTTCGCTCTGCAGCTTTAATGAGTATAGCGACTTTTATTAGTAGAATTCTCGGTCTTGGACGAGAATTATTAATTGCAGCATACTTTGGTGCCTCAGGTATGACAGATGCCTTTTGGGTGGCTTTCAGAGTGCCAAATATGTTGAGGGATTTATTTGCTGAAGGAAATTTCAACTCGGCTTTTTTACCTGTACTTACAGAAGAGTCAAAAAGGTCTCAAAAAAAAGGCTTAGAGGTTTTTTGGTCAGCAGCTCTATTACTGTTTTTGTCGACTACCTGTTGTTCAATATTAATTCTCCTTTTCAGTGAACAGATTGTAGGTGTACTTGCTCCAACTTTTAAGGAAAAAAAAGATATATTTGATGTAACCGTTACTTCTATTAAGGTGTTATCTTTTTTTCTTCCCTTGATTTCTCTTGCGGCGCTTAGCATGTCTTATCTTAATACTAAAAAGGTGTTCTTTGCCCCAGCTCTTGCACCTGCTTCTTTGAATGTCATGATGATCATATCGATTGTTTTTCTAACGCCAATTTTAATTTCAAATGGGGTTGAGCCAATTTATGCTCTTACCATAGGGGCAATTACTGGCGGAGCGACCCAACTACTAGTGCAAATACCTTTTTTGATAAAAAACTCAGCTTTTTCAACTGTTGCATTGAATTTATTTTCTAAACCAGTGAAGAAAATTTTGTATCGAATGAGTATAGGAACTGTGGGGGTTGCGGCAACTCAAATTAATTTACTCGTAGGTACTTTTTTGGCAACAGGTGCAGGAATCGGATCAGTTAGTTACTTAACTTACGCTCTAAGGTTGTATCAATTTCCGGTCGGGATTTTTGGAGTGTCATTATCGAACTCTAATTTAGTTTTTTTCTCTGACGCAATAAAAAGTGGTAAAATCGATTCTGCAAAGAGTACTCTTAAAAAAAGTTACCACCTTTCCTTGTTTATTTTAATTCCTGTAACTTTTTTTCTATGGCAGTTTTCTGAAGAGGTAATTTATCTTATTTTCGAGCGTGGGGCTTTTGGTAATCAAGACCGAGAAATGACAACAATGGCTTTGAAGGGATATCTATATGGACTACCTTTTTACTGTATTTTTAAACTACTAGGTCCTACATTTTATGCTTTGGATAAGGAAAAAGTTCCGATACTAATTTCTATTTTCTCAATTTTTGTAAATATTATTTTTTCAGTTAGTTTAATTGATGAATTGGGGTTTGTTGTTCTCGCCTACGGTGTAAGTTTATCTGTTGTGATAAACTCAATCTTACAGATTGTTTTTCTTCGACCTATTTTAAATATCGGTTTTAGATTTTTTCTGACAAAAGTGTCTTTTTATATTGTTTCGAGCGGGACTATTTCTTTCGTTGCTTTGTGTTACCTTAAAACTTTTTTGAAAGGCTCATTACTTCAATCTTGGACTGGGACTTTTCTTTCTGTTTTCTTTTTGGGGTTAATCTTTTGCGTTATTTATGTGTGCGTATTATATTTTATTGGCGGCCGGGATCAAATTGATCATTTCATTTCTAAAATAAAGAAAAATAAGTCGTCATAATTACTTGTAGGAACAATACCTTATAGGTTATGATAGACCATATTTTTCGCATTAATGCCATGAGTCAATAAGGGTGTTTTTTTTGTTGAAGTCAATTAAAAAGGATGTGTTCATGAAAACTGATTTTGAAACGTTGAAATTATTAGCCAGCTTTACAGTAAATCACTTAAAGGAAGGTAATTTCATTGATTTCAATTTAGATGATCGTGTCACCTTGATAGATTCATTAGCGACAGAACTAGGTGTTTCTTTCTCAACAGATGAAGATATTAGAGATCAAGCATTAGAGGAAGTTGAAGAAAAACTTGGTAGTGAAGCTATAACTGATGATATTACGGAGTCAGAAGTTTACAATCACGCCAGAAAAGAAATTATCAAATCTTTTAACGGGGAAAATATTGGCGGTCTTTACTTGGTAGAATCTCTTCACCAAGTTGCTGTCAGGGTAAATAATTTTATCCTTAATAGCGATTTTGTTGACGATGTTTTTGGGACAGATGATGAAATCGTTGATTTTATTGTTTCAAGAGTAAGACATTTCTCAACAAAAAGAATGTAGGTTTATTCAGCTTCAATATTTTGAAGGACTTTTTCGACATAAGGTCCTTCAACACACCCATTTAGAATAGAGCTTCTGCTTATAACCTCAAGATACTTCTTGTTGTCAGTTCTTTTTACTATCGCGACATCCATGTAAACTCTTTTTATTCCATTTTCAGTGCTCATTCCCTCATGTCTAAAAATCTGTACGTTACCAATCTTAAAATTTTCTTGATCAAATCCAGTATCAAATTTAATTTTTAATTCATCAATCAAATGAGATAATCTTGCACTTGGGTCATCAAGCTCATTTTCAATTACCTCGAAAGTGACTGCCCATTCATATCTAGTATCTGTTCTTTCAAATTGTAGCTTTGAGTCATTATTAAAAGTCATGCCCCACCAAGAGGGAATTTTTAATGTAAAGTCTTGCAGTTTAACTTTTACTGACGTTTCCTCGTATTGATCAGGCTCATTTTTAATTTTAAACGCTGCATATGTGAGAACAATTAGTGTTAAGCCTAATATTGTCCATTGGTAAAAATGAGGATGGTCAATTAATTCCATACAAATCCCTTAAATATTAATAGTTTATTGAAACTACTTACTTTTTATCTCAATAAAACAAATTGTTTTAAAGTTTATTAGATTAACTGCCGAAAATATAAACAGAATATACCCATTTTTGGAGTTTTAAATGGAAAGTAGCGTAAAAGTTTACTCAATTTATTTCACACTAGTTTGCCTGCTGATGACCTCAAGCAACCTAGCTTTCTCTTGTGATGAGTACATAGGACAATCAGAGCTTTATGACAGGTGTCTAAATGCCCAACAGGAAAATTCAGACGACTGTGAGGACTGCTCAACTCAAAAGGCTCCAAGAGATGCCTTTTACGAAAGAGAAAGGTCAACAGGCGACTATATACTTGAAGGGCTAGGTATTTTGGCCGGGCCAGCGGCAATGTTTGGAAGTGTTTACCTACAAACGAATGCAATGAAACATGGTTATACGGCCTACAAAGATATGTACCTTGCTGGCCAAGATGCTTGCACCATGAGGTTCAATAACTTTACTCAATATTATGCTGATCAAAAGGTAAATCCAATGGATCCTAAGATAGGGATGCAAGCAGCAGGTATGTGCAATGCATCTCCACTAGGCGCTCATGCAGGTTTCGGTGGAATGTACGGAACTGGCTTTGGAGGCCTTGGTGCTAATCCATTTTTAAGTGCAGGGTTTTCCCCGGGTTTTGTTGGTGGTATGGGCGGCTTTGGTATGCCTGGAATGTACCCTGGGATGGGTGGGCTCTACGGAGGTATTGGTGTGCCTGGGCTAGGAGGAGTCGGTTTATACGGTGGAATGGGCGGAATGGGCGGAATGCCTGGAATGGGGTTTGGCATGGGCCTAGGAATGGGTGGTTACCCTGGAATGGGCATGGGCGGTATGCCTGGAATGGGCTTTGGAGTAGGCTTAGGAATGGGCGGA